>Ga0222647_1000205_pt1 | contig 32052 bp, 27 predicted proteins | sample AntAcemetagen333_FD_179864 | JGI IMG/M metagenome (GOLD analysis project Ga0222647, IMG submission 179864) | Saline water microbial communities from Ace Lake, Antarctica - #333 | ecosystem: Environmental > Aquatic > Non-marine Saline and Alkaline > Saline | place: Antarctica: Ace Lake...
CTTTGTTTCCTCGTGATTTGTACATCTCTTGTAGTAATTGTTTTATGGTATAAATATAAGCCTAATCAACTGATTAACAATAATTTAATTTTTAGAAGCCCCCTATATATTTTTAGCGTATCCTAAACATTGGTTTGTTGAAATAACCTCCGATCTAGAATTATAGTATGACCATAAGAATGATATATCTTCCCTAAGGGGCTGAGGTTTTGATCCGTTTATTGTGTTACCTCTATGTTGCTCCTACGGAGCTTTGGTCTATTGAAATAATCCCGATTTTTAATCCTAAGAATGGTTTACTTTTTATACTCATTTTATTTATTGTTGTGTAAACCTGTTTTAGGACGGGTCAGTCAGTGTAGTCCTTTTATTTTTTTCTATTTTCTTGTTCGAAAATAATCCAATTTCCTCACTACCAACCCCCTAAAAAGTTATCCTTTTTGCTGTGCAAAATACAAATAGAAAAGGCTGAATTAGACCTTTAATTTGATTTATACTTGTACTCAAGTAGTGATTGAAGCATTACCACTAAGAACTACACACTAACACTTAAACCTTAGAAACCTTGACACAATTTTCGCACCTACACTGCCACAGTCAGTTTTCCCTGCTAGATGGAGCAGCTCCTATAGATGACATGTTCGCTAAAGCAAAAGCAGACGGTATGCGTGCTGTTGCTCTTACAGACCATGGTAACATGTTTGGTGCATTCAAGTTTGTGAATTCTGGATTAAAGCATGGTGTGAAACCTATCGTAGGATGTGAGTTTTATGTGGTAGAAGATAGATTCAGACGCTCATTTGTAGGAGATAGCAAGGACAAGAGATACCATCAGCTGATATTAGCTAAGAATCAAAAAGGATACGAAAATCTTTCGCTCCTCTGCTCCATAGGCTATATGGATGGACTGTACGGTAAGTATCCGCGTATAGATAGAGAAATACTAAAGAAGCACAGCGAAGGTCTGATAGCTACGTCATGTTGTATAGGAGCTGAGATACCACAGGCCATACTTTTCAAGGGTGAAGAGGCGGCAGAAAAAATACTGAAGGAGTATCTCGACATATTTGGTGAGGATTATTACATAGAGTTACAGAGACACGGCATCGAGGATATAAATGGCACAGGTTTGAGTCAGGAGGACCTGAATCAAGTGCTTATCAAATTTGCCAATAAGTATGATCTGAAAACCATAGCGACCAATGACTCTCATTATATGGAGGAAGACGATGCATTGCCACATGATATTCTCTTATGTGTAAATACAGGTAGCCGACTCACAGACCCAAAGGGATATGGAAAAGGAAAGCGATTTGCCTTTCCTAATAATGAGTTTTACTTCAAAACACAAGAAGAAATGGGACGTCTCTTCGCAGATATCCCTGAGGCTCTAGATAATACCAATATAATAGTAGACAGTATTGAGACACCGAAGCTTACACGCGATGTGTTACTGCCTAACTTTACTATGCCTCCAGAGTTTAAGACTCAGGATGATTACCTCCATTTCCTCACCTTTGAGGGGGCGAAGAAGCGATATCCTACTATGCCCTCAGAGACTGAGGAGCGTCTACTTTTTGAGCTATCGGTCATTAAAGCTTCTGGGTATCCAGGGTATTTCTTAATAGTACAAGATTTTACTAGTGTAGCCAGAGAAATGGGTGTATCTGTAGGTCCAGGTCGTGGATCAGCAGCGGGTAGTGCAGTAGCGTACTGTTTGGGTATTACTAATGTAGATCCTATTGCATACGATCTGCTTTTTGAGCGTTTCTTGAATCCAGAACGTGTATCGCTTCCGGATATTGATATAGATTTTGATGACGAGGGAAGACAGAGTGTAATAGACTATGTAGTAGATAAATATGGTAAAAAGCAAGTAGCTCAGATTATTACCTACGGGAGTATGGCTGCTCGTTCCAGTTTGAAGGATGTAGGCCGTGTGATGGATGTGCCACTTCAGGAAGTGAATGCGATTACCAAGGCATTCCCAGATCATCTTAGTGCAAATCTGAATAAGGTATTGGCTCCAGACGGAGTTCAGAAAAAGCTCAAAGATGCTATGAATGCTGAGCAAAATCAAGCTGCAGAGGAGTTTAGAGTAATGTCTGAGCAAGATGATGAGATAGGCCAACTTATTCGTACGGCTAAGCGACTGGAAGGCTCCGTGCGTAATACAGGCATACATGCCTGTGGAGTTATCATTACACCAGATGATATCACTAAGTATGTACCTGTGACCACGGCTAAGGACTCTGATTTACTCGTAACTCAGTTTGATAATAGTGTAGTAGAGGATGCAGGTCTGCTGAAGATGGATTTCCTTGGACTTAAGACTCTCACTATCATAAAAGATGCCGTACAGGTAGTAAAAGATCGACATGGCATTGTTATCATACCAGATGATATACCATTGGATGACAAAAAAGCACTAGAACTTTTTTCTAAAGGAAATACCAATGGTGTCTTCCAGTTTGAGAGTCCAGGGATGCAGAAGCACTTGAAGGCACTGAAACCAGATAAGTTTGAGGATTTGATAGCAATGAATGCTCTCTACCGTCCGGGTCCTATGGAGTATATCAAGGATTTCGTGGAGCGTAAACACGGCCGCCAGGAGATAAAGTATGATCTCGCAGATATGGAGGAGTATCTGCAAGATACGTATGGTATCACCGTATATCAGGAGCAGGTGATGCTGCTTTCTCAGAAGCTGGCTGGTTTTACCAAAGGGCAGGCCGATAGTCTGCGTAAGGCCATGGGTAAGAAGAAGATAGAGGAGATGAATAAGCTCTTTGATCTCTTTATAAGTCAAGGAACAGAGAAAGGTCACAAAGAAGAAATACTCAAAAAAGTATGGAAAGATTGGGAGGCGTTTGCATCCTACGCATTCAATAAAAGCCACAGTACGTGTTATGCTTATTTAGCATTTCATACAGGATATCTGAAGGCTCACTATCCTGCGGAGTTTATGGCATCTGTACTCACGCATAATATGAATGATATAAAGAAAGTAAGTTTCTTTATGGACGAGTGTAAGTGGATGGGAATAGAAATACTAGGACCTAGTGCAAATGAGAGTGAAAAGAAATTTAGTGTAAATCAGGATGGAGCCATCCGCTTCGGTCTGGCAGCCATAAAAGGTGTGGGTGGTACTGCAGCAGAAGAGATTATCCGAGAGCGAAAAGAGAATGGTGTGTATTCCAATATTTTTGATATCTGTAAGCGTGTAAATCAGCGTATGGTTAATAAGAAGTCATTGGAAAACTTGGCTATAGCTGGAGCGTTTGATGATTATGGAGCAAACAGAAGTAGCTATGTCACCGAGGTAGGAGGGATTAAGGGTATAGACCTAGCGGTTAAATTTGGTGCACAGGCACAAAGTGATGAATTAAATAATCAAGCAAGTCTATTCGGAGAGGCGTCTGGTGTGCAACTATCCGAGCCAGAACTGCCTAAGATAGATGACTGGACACTGATGGAGAGGCTACAGCGAGAGAAAGAGCTTGTAGGAATTTATATCTCTGGTCATCCGCTTAATAATTTTAAATTTGAGATAGATCACTTTACTACCAATACGCTGATATCCATAGAAGAAGAAAACTTAAAGTTGGAAGGAGCGGAAATCAAACTGGCAGGTCTTATCACTGCGGTGAGAGATGCGGTGAGTAAGAATGGTAAGCCTTTCTGTATTTTCACATTGGAAGATTTTAGTGGTACTAGAGAATTCGCATTATTCGGCGAGCAGTACACTACGTATAAGCCGTGGATAGAGCTCAATGCTCAGATTTTTGTGGTCGCCAAAGGAGAAAAAAGTTGGAGAGATCCGGATAAGATAGATTTACGACTGCAGCAGATGACCTTTTTAGAAGATGCAGTGACGCATCAGCTTAAAAAAGTAACTATAAATCTCAATGCAGAGGATATCAATGAAGAACTTATGCAGTCATTGTTTGACTTAGTAGATGAGCGAGGTAAGGTGAGCTTAGCATTTAAAATAAGAAGTAAGGATAAGATTCTTAGAGGGAAGAGCCAACGCTATAAGCTCCAGATGGACGAGATCACCAAGAAGAAATTAGAAGATTTAGGGCTAGACTTTAGGTTTAATTAAGATTGGCTTCAGAGTTTTTTACTAGAATAATCATCGCAAAGAATTATTGAAAAGACGCAAGAGTATTAAACTTGCCACCAGATTTTTGGCACATAATAAAGTACATCGGGCGAATGCTAGTCTTTATTCAATCCTAAACTCACTTTTTCACTATACGCTACAGGTACATCGAAGCTAATACCCAGTAGTTTTACTGTGATGTCTCCTTGGTAATCTATAGAGAGTTCCTTGTTCAAAAAGCTCTTTATAGCGTTCTTTAGAAAGCCGCTATTCTCAGATGAGCGTTGCTTGGGATTAAATGAAAAGTACGCAGGCAGTGTAAAATTGCTGTTTTTAGGGATGGTTATAGATACCTCTTGATCAATATCTGTGATGTCTACATCGTTTACTCGAATATGAATATCTGTCGTAGTAAGTTCCCCAGAGACAGCTTTAGGGTTATTGAAGACAGCATCTCCACTGAGTACCACTTTAGTTAATCCGGTAGACACGACTTTTACATTTTCTAGATTTATAAAGCTAGGAGATTTGGGCTTTTCGCTACATCCGCTGGTAAATCCAATGAGTAAACTCATAAAAAATGTAACGCCAAATTTTTTCATTTATTATTTTTTGTATAACTTTATAGCCAACTAATTAAAAGTTTATTAAAATGGGAGAGGCTTTCAAAAAAATTTTACTAGCATTTGACAATAGTAATTCATCTAAAGCGGCACTGCAAAGTGCGTACGGTGTCAGCTTAAAATTCAATTCAGATATTACGGCATTGGTCGTGACAAGTGGTAAGGATAGTTATTTTGTTGATTCAGTTGATTATCTGAAGCAATTCAATGCGGATAATAATGCAAATATCGATATAGTAAATCGCGATGGTTTAGTACATGATGAGATTATTAAACTCGAAAAAGAAGGAGACTTCTCATTGATACTCCAGGGTTCACACGGTAGTGGTGGATGGAAAGAGAAATGGATGGGGAGTAATGCATTCAAAGTAGTGAGTAGTTCAAATTGTCCTGTAATAAGTGTTACTGAGAAAGCAAGTTCAAAAGAGCTAAATCATATACTATTGCCACTAGCAGATTCAAGGAATACACGACAGAAAGTCCCTTATTGTATAGAAATAGCCAAAGCATTTGGATCTACCGTACATATTTTAGGGATTTCTAAGAATGATTCAGTAGAAACTAAAAAGCACATAAAAGCATACGTGAACCAGACGGAAAAGTATTTATTAGAAAGAGGAATACCTTGTACTATAGCAGAAAAATATAACGTAAACGTAGTGAAAACATGTATTCAATATGCTGAGGAGCAGAATGCAGGACTGATGCTGATGATGACAGAAACTGAAACTGCAGGATGGCTGATGGACTCTTATTCACAACAATTAGTAAACCTTAGTACAGTGCCAGTAATGACCATTCACTCCAGAGATACTAGAGTATCAGGAGCTGCAGGATATTAGTTATTTGATAGATTTAGAATAGATGGATATAGGGTTTGACAACATACTTTTAGCCATAGATGGTGGTGCTACGTCGGGTTTAGCCCAGCAGCAAGCCTTGGATTTAGCTCACAAGTTTAAGGCGAGTCTCACGGTGTTATTGATAGGAAAGGATCAGCCTGTTTTTACAGAGACTATTAAGTTTTTGGGCGATTTCACCTCAGGTAAAAAAATCAGCCTTAGGACAATAGTAAAGCAAGGGGACTATAGGGCTGCGGTGTCTGCAGAAATCCATAAAGAAGAGTATAGTATTTTGATAGTCGGTACTTCGGGTGTGAAGGTATCCCTATTTAAAAAATCTATATGCTATGATTTAGCTACTTCTGTAAAATGTCCTATGTTGGTAATAAAAGAAACGCATTCACATTCAAGATTTTCGAGTCTGTTGGTTCCCTTATCTATGTATGCTGAGACTAGGCAAAAAGTACCTTATGCAGCCTCGTTAGCTCAAAGATTTAATTCTACCGTACATATTTTATTGATGACCAAAAAAGTCAGAAGCTCTGATGTAGATACTGTTGAGTCATATGGTAGAGAGGCAGAGAGGTATCTTGCCGAAAGAGGAGTGAAATATACGGTGAGTAGATCCTTTGGTGTAGATATAGCTAAGGAAACGGAGTCTTACAGTGATCAGGTAAAAGCAGACATAGTCTTTGTGATGGTAGAATCTAAGTATACGTATTCTTTTAAAGAGAGGCACCTGAAGCAATGGGTGAAAAGTGGGAAAGTATCACTGATGACAATACCTATTACTAGTTAAGCACAGAATCGGTGCATGGTTAGAGACCTGCTCCTCGGAGAATTGTTCCAGCAGCAGGTTGGGCAGTAGGCATGATTATAAGTTCATTTATATTTACGTGCTTTGGTCTGCTGAGTATAAACCATATGGCATCGGCTATATCTTGAGCTACCAAATTTTCAAAACCTTCATATACGTTTTTAGCTTTGACTAAATCTCCATCTAATCGTACTATAGAAAATTCAGTCTCTACAGCACCTGGATTTACACTAGATACCCGTACGCCAAATTCTGCTAGTTCTATTCTCATGGACTTATTAAGTGCATCTACCATATGTTTAGTACCGCAGTACACATTACCTCCTGGGTAAACTTCCTTTCCAGCTATGGAGCCTATATTTATGATATGACCCTTGGTTTCTTTGAGCAGTGGTATCATAACCTTAGATACATGCAGTAGACCTTTTACATTGGTATCTATCATAGCATTCCAGTGGTCTAAACTCCCTGCTTCCAGCGTGCCAAGTCCAGCAGCTAGACCCGCATTATTTACCAGTACATCTATTTTCTTCCAGTCCTTTGGGAGATTAGCTATGTACTTACTTACGGTATCAGCTTCACGCACATCTAGATGCATCAGGTATGTTTTTATTCCAAAGGTATTGGTTAATGCTATGGCTTGCTCTTCTAATCTATCCAGCCTTCTCCCATTAAGTATTAGGTCATACCCTTCCTTGGCCAAAGAATCTGCTGTAGCCTTACCTATGCCTGAGGTAGTGCCTGTGATAAGTGCTATTGGCATTATTTCCCTTTTCCTTTGAGCATTTCTAGTATAGCTTCATCACTCATATTCAGCATTCCCGATGTGAGTATTTGCTTCACTTCTCCCGCTTTGGGATCATTGGGGTATTCTGCTAAAAACTGGTCATAGTATTGCTGAGCTACCTGTACATCTTTTAGGTATTCCCATCCTATGAACCCAGCTCTGTATATGAGATTGGAGCGTTTTTCATTTTCAGGATATTTCTTTATAGCAGTGTCTAGGCTAGCTATTGCTTTAGTGAATCTGCCAGTAGCGGTGTAAGCCATAGTTAGTCTTTCGTAGTCTTCTGTCTTTAGATTAACAGCTGAAGTCACTTTGTCTTCATAGAGCTTTACTATGTCTTGCCACTGAGCAGCGGTAGGAGGATTGTCAGTATCTAATATTTTGCTAATAAGGGTATCTACTTGTTCGTATTCAGTTACTTTACCATGGAGTATGGCTAAGTTTATAGCAGCATTTCTAAACCTATCTGTACTGTCGTCTCTTAAGAGATATTCTATAAGTAATGGCATTGCTTCTGCACTATTGTTTTCGTAGAAGTAGTATTGAGCAGCAGCGTATAAGTAGTTATTAGCTTCAGCATCAGTATATTTCAAGCCGTAATTTTTGTGAAGTGTGGCTAATTCTGCAAGCCCTTCTTTAGTGCCTGTTTTTTCCGACTTTTCAAATTCTGATATTTCTACCTTCAAAGCGTCTTGACTAGGAGTGCAAGCAACTGCTAGTAGAATGATGCTGAGGTATAGGTATGTCTTTTTCATATGTGATTACTGTTTTTAATATTGATTGATACGCAAAAGTACTAATGTACAAGCATCTAGTGTTTTAATATTTTTGGCTTTTGCCATTTTTTCTAGGACAGAGTTTTCGGTCCCTGGATTAAATATGATTCTGTTAGGTTTCAGAGCGAGGATTCGATCATAGAATCCTTCCTGTAGTGTAGGATTGATATACAGCGTGACAGTATCAATGTCCTCGTCTGCAGGCCATTCATTGAGTATGGTATAGTCGCCTATCTGTCCTCTTTTAATCCCATAAGGCACCACTTCATGACCGAAATCGTGCAGCATTTCCGTGGCTATGTAGGCATATCTTTCTGGCTTAGGATTAGCCCCCAGTACGAGCGTTTTTTTATTCTGCGGCATATCCTAGATAGTTAAAAGGTGTGATGTTGCTTATCTCTATTTTCACTGCGTTGCTTACATCTAGTTTAGTCACAAAAGCAGCAATACTCTCAGCATTTATGCCATCGTTGGTTCTAGTAAGGTCTTTTAATAGTTCGTATGCACCTTCTATTTTTTCTCTACGCAATATGGTTTGTATAGCCTCCGCTGTCACCGCCCAGTTTCTATCTAAGTCTGCGTGTATTGCTTTCTCATTTAGTATCAGCTTGCCCATTCCTTTGTCTAGGCTTTTTAGAGCTATGAGAATATGCGAAAGCGGTACTCCCACATTTCTCAGTACAGTACTGTCTGTTAAGTCACGTTGTAGTCTGCTAATAGGTAACTTGTTACTCAGGTGGTCCAATAATGCATTGGCTATTCCTAGGTTTCCTTCAGCATTTTCGAAGTCGATAGGATTCACCTTATGCGGCATGGCACTAGAGCCTACTTCTCCGGCTACTATCTTTTGTTTAAAGAAATCCATACTCACATACTGCCAAATGTCTTTAGCAAAATCCATCAGGATAACATTGATACGTCTCATAGCATCAAACACCGCTGCTAGTTGGTCGTAGTGATCTATCTGGGTAGTTGGGTAGCTTCTTATTAAGCCCAAGTCGGCAACTAGTTTATCTCCGAATTCTGGCCAGTTTATTTGAGGAAATGCTAAACGATGAGCATTGAAAGCTCCTGTAGCTCCGCCAAACTTAGCACTTATTGGTGTTTCTATAAGTGTGTCTAACTGCACTCGTATACGCTCCGCAAATACGGCAAACTCCTTGCCTACAGTAGTAGGAGTAGCTGCTTGACCGTGGGTACGACTGAGTAATGGTATGTTTTTCCATTGCTCTGCAAAGGCATTTATTTTCTCTTGAATGTTTTTAATGTTCGGAATTATAACCTCGTCTATTCCCAGTTGCAGGCTAAAAGGAATGGCCGTATTATTTATATCTTGACTAGTAAGCCCAAAGTGTACAAACTCGCTGTATTCTTCTAGGGGAGTGCCTTTAAGTTTTTCTTTAATAAAATACTCTACTGCCTTCACATCGTGGTTAGTAGTCTTCTCTATGTCTTTTATTTGCTGAGCATCTGCTTCGCTAAAATTGAGATATAAACCTTGCAGAAAGTCAGTATCTGTAGATGATATGCTAGGAAACTGTTCCAAATTAAGCTGAGATAAGGCAATGAAATATTCTATCTCTACCCATACACGGTATTTAAAAAGTCCGTATTCTGAAAAGTAAGGAGCAAGCTCTTGTACCTTACTTCTATATCTCCCGTCTATAGGGCTAATGGCTGATAGTTGCGATAGCATAGGTGCAAAGGTAATTTTACAGTGAATACTGTGCTATACTTGATGCTTATTTGTGAAAAACTTATGAATTCGTATTGCGATAGTAATCTGGGTGAATTGCAACTAGGATGTGAAATTTAATAAAGCATTTAATAACCTGATTTCGATTATTATTTTGGATTCAGAACATTTTTAAATAGTGAGTTTCGAGTGAAAGTGGTGAAGGAATAGCGAGCTATTCCAAGACAGTTTTAGGAAGAAAATGGCTGTTTAAATGTATAATCGACCTGTTTTGTCCATAAAACGGCTCGCCTCCAAGGTTTTATGAAAATCTGCATCTCAAAAGAATATTCGAAATCAGGTTTGTACTAAATTAAAAGATTAACTTCGTCTAAATGAAAATAAAAACTTATCTAATTGTTTTAATTTCACTTTTAACCTTCTCGCTAAGTAGCTACAGCCAAGAAATATGCGATAATGGGATAGAAGCAAACGGAGAAGTCTTAAAAACAACTTAAATTTGCGATAACACGCTAATGAGAAAGCTAACAATTATACTATACGTACTGAGCATCTGCCACTGGGCAGGTGCTCAGCAGGTATATACGTATCTGCTCACAGATGGGTGGCACGCAGCCAAGGCATTTGACTACGGTAATGATACTTGTGTGATAGTGGGATTAATATCAGATCCTGATCCAAGTGAGTATCATCGCTTTCATTTTACTACCATAAATGCTGTAAACGAAGTATTAGATGTGGACACCTTTAAACTATCAGATACCGATTATGCTTCTTACCAGTCACCTTTTGGGGTGTCATTTGGTAACGATAGACTATTGCTGAACGGGTTTTTGGGTAGCGAAGGATTCTCATTTGAGTTCAACAAAAAATTAAAATTAGAACAAAACAAAACCATCTCCTATGGTACACTTAGTGCAGTCTACGGTAGCATAAATACCGCTGATTACAGACAGATTTATTATGGAGGTTATCAAGATGGCACGAGGGGAAATACTGTACAAACATATCTGAATATCATTTCCGAAAACGACACAATTATAAAAATTTTTAATAATGAAAATCTGCTAAGCAATTATGGCAATTGCATTACGTTACCAAATCAAATTATTCAAGCATCTAATAGTAGTTTTTTATTAGTCAATACATTGAAGCCTGTAGCTCTTACAGTTAGAGGAATATCCCAAGGACTAGTAATAAAAGTAGATAGTCTGGGTAGAGAGCAATGGCGACTGCCGATATGGGAAGATAGTACCTCGGTGTATAACCTAGTGGTGGCACCTATGACCAATGGGAATTACCTAGCGGTGTATCAAGATTTATATTCTCAACCCTACATGAGTGCAGCCGATAATTATTCTAATAGGTATCCTGCACCCAACCAAAAGTCTGTAGCTTGGTTTGTGGAGTTTGATGAAGATGGACAGATACTAAGAAAATGGAATATCAGAAAAGAGCTTGAGAACAAACGAGGTGTACAAGATAGATACTGGACTTCATTTAGTCATTTTCTTGTAGAACAAGACGGAAGTATACTATTAGTAGGTTCATCCCGTGACAATGGCAAGTATGGCTACGATGTAGGCTTCCTTCTAAAACTAGACGGAAATGGGAAATACCAGTGGTATAGACAATATGAAATCAGCATTAATAAGCCGTATACAGTGGGCAAGGAAAATATTTTTTGCTATGGTGTTACGAAGTTGGCCAAGGGGGGCTACGCACTAGCAGGTGAGTACCGCAGTGACCCGAGTGATAGTTTTCCTACAGGTACCCAGCGAGGTCTGGTACTATTCGTAGATAGCTTTGTATGCTTAGAGCCCGGCTGTGAGGTCAATGATAAGATAGGTATAGATGAGGTGCAAGCAAAACAAGAATATTTTACGGTATATCCTAATCCGAGTAATGGCAATATCCAAATCACCAGTTCCAATAATCAAAAACCAGATAAGATAGAAGTTTTTGATATGCAAGGGAGAGTGGTACATTTTACTATAAACGACCCTTTCACTGCTCACTCATCAACGCTCCACTGCCCTGCTGGCGTCTACTATCTGAAAATATACCGTACAGACGGCTACTACGAAACACATAAAATAATCATACAATGAAAAATTTATTAAGTATACTTTTATTGTTTATCACCTCATTTGCTGTAGGGCAAGATTTTGTCTCAGGGACTAAGTACCTATATAATCAAGGTAGGAGCTATTCTGTAGTGGAATTGAATGTGATAAGCGTAAACGGCGATACGACCTTTATACAATATGGTAACTTGGCCTATTCCTATATTAATGATCAATTATACTTAGAAGACACTGTTCTTTTCTTTGACTTTGGTTCTAGCGAAGGCGATACTTTGGTGTATAATAATCGAGGATTTGGAACAAAAATACGAGTAGACAGTATTCGTAGTATTGCTCTGCAAAATGGAGTGGTTTACAAGCATTACTTTGCTCATAATACTATTGAAAAGACGCCTTACGTTATTATAAAGGGTTTAGGAGAAAAAAAATCAGGACTTGATCTCTTCTACTTGATTGGTATTCCAGAAAACTACTCAGTGATATCTGTCTGTAGAAATGACAGCCTTATTTACTGGCTGGGTACATCACCTTCCACGTGCAATTACGATAGCCTTTTAAATCTAGGAACCATAAATGAGAAAACCTACTTACCCTACAAAATATATCCCAACCCTGCACATGATGTATTGTATCTAGAAGGAGTAGAGCAAGCGGATATCCGAATTTTAGATGTACTGGGTGCAGAACTGTACAACGGTGTTTATGAGAATAGCTTAGATGTTTCTAAGCTTTCAAGTGGAGTATATTTTTTAGAGTTTATGAAGAATAAAACGATGTATAGAACCAAGTTTTATAAAGAGTAGACGGCTTAGCAGGTTTCACTTCCTCATGCCATTTTCTCTTCTACTTTTTCATTCATCATCTAGACTTACGACATAATCTTTCCGTTCTACATAAACGGCGTATCTCTATTCTCCCTACCTTTGTCCCAATGAGAAAAATCACCTTTCTACTAATATTTGTTTCTGCTCTACTTAATGCCCAAGTTACACTTTCAGTATCACAACTTGATTTTGGGGATGTGCTTACCACTGCAGATAAAGAATTAGCGGTAAACGTAACGAACACGACAAGCTCTGTGGTGACTATAGATGCAGTCAACATCTACAATACGGATTTCACTTATTCCTTGCCTACTGCTAGTATAGCCGCAGGTGCTACAGAGGTACTGCGAGTTACTTTTAAGCCTAGACATAACTTAGCGTATAACTCAGAGCTTATTTTTGTGTTAGCTGATGGGTCAGAATTTCGCGTAGACTTGGTAGGAAATGGTAAGTATGAAGGAACCTACTACTCAGCTACTTTCAATAAGAGCTACCAAGACTTAAAAGACGAACTGAAAACGATACTAGCAGCAGGATATCGTAATCAAGGCTACAGCGGTGCTCGTGATAATATGTACGGAGATATAGATAATGTAGCGGGTAAAGTGACGTGTGTGTACACAGGCAGAGAGGCCACTTTTAATACAAGAAGCGGTGCTAACTCTAGTAGCTTTAACTGCGAGCATACGTGGCCACAGAGCCTCTTTAGTAGTAATGAACCAGAGAAAGCAGATATTCATCATCTTTTTCCTACGGATGTAAATGCCAATAGTAGAAGAGGTAGTTATCCATTTGGAGTAGTCACCGGCACTCCTAGTTGGACAGAAGGGGGAAGTAAGCAAGGAGGCAGTCTTTTTGAGCCTAGAGATGAGCAAAAAGGAGCTACAGCTAGAGCTATGATATACTTCGCTATCCGTTATCAAGATTACGGTAGCTTCATAGGTAGTCAGGAGACTTTACTGAAGCAATGGCATGTAGATAATCAACCTACAGCTTGGGACATACAGCGAAATGAAAAAATATTTGGTTACCAAAAAAACAGAAACCCATTTGTAGATCATCCAGAGTTGATAGAGCGTATCAATAAAATAGGTGCTACGGATACTAAACCAGTAATCAAGAAAGCAGAAATAGCTCAATCAACTATTGAGTATGGTTTTGTCAGAAATAATGAGCGTAAAAATATCTTCATCACCAATACAGGGAATACAAACTGGACAGGAGTTTCTGCAGTTTCTGCATTAGCTAATAATCTGAAGATAGTATCTTCCTCCAATTCTGCATCAGCAGGAGAAGTTCTGCAGATAGTGGTAGACTTTTTAGGCTTGCCAGATGGAGACTATACAGATAATCTGACCCTAGACTTAAACGATGAAGCAGGAAAGACGATTACTATCCCAGTGACTTTTTCTATAGGGACTGCTAGTGCAGCTGATATGGCTTCACAAGGGCTAAGTGTGTATTATGACGGTGTACATCAAAATGTAATCCTGACTAAACTGCCTGTGGACGCTGTAGAGGTGCAAGTGTGGAACTCTGCAGGGCAGCAAATCTTATTAAACGATATATCGTCGGTGTTAACCGATATTCCATTTCACGGTCACAGTCAAGGTCTTTACTTCGTTGTAATAAAAACTAAAACAGATGCGTATACCGCTAAGTTTTTAGTTTATTAAACACAACAGATTAGTAAGATCATATGCGATTTTTTAAAGTAGTTTTAGCCTCAGCCCTTGGATATATTATAGCGGCTGTTTTATTTATTATACTCATTTTTATGTTGATAGCGGGTGTAGTAGCCAGCTCTACACCTGAGGTGGAAGTGCCTAGTAATGGGGTGCTTAACATGAAACTTAATTATCCGCTTCAGGATAAAGTATCCAATAGTAGCCCTTTTGCAGTCCTAGCTACACTAGATCCCAATACACAGCTACCGATTGGTCTGAATGAAATTCTTCAAACGATAGCGAGTGCCAAGACAGATGATAAAATAAAAGGTATAGTACTAGACCTTACCGCCTTTTCCTCTGGCTATGCGAAGCTTAGTGAGGTGCGAGCCAAACTAGAAGACTTCAAAACGAGTGGGAAGTTCGTGTATGCCTATGCAGACTACTATTATTTTCCTACGTATTACTTAGCCAGTGTAGCAGACAGTGTATTTGTAAATCCTGAAGGAGAAATGTCATTCACAGGTATGGTAGCTCAAGTATCCTTTTTTGCAGGAGCGTTAGAAAAACTAGGAGTAGAGATACAAGCAATAAGAGCAGGTAAATTTAAAGGAGCAGTAGAAGCATATACACGTAAGGACTTAAGTCCAGAGAATAGACTACAGATAGAGACGTATATCAATTCTGTATTTGACGAGACACTAAAAGCCATCTCTAGTTCTAGAGGTATCAGTATAGAGAAGCTAAAAGCAGATTCAGATGCATTAAAACTTCGTTCAGTAGCAGACTTCAAAGCCGCTGGATATATAGATGCTACGGTGTACAGAGATCAGTTTTACAGTGCTATGAAAAAGCGTATGGGTGTAGAAGATGAGACTAAAGTGCCACTTATCAGTGAGCAGAAATATGCACGTACACTGACTTCTCAAGGGAGTGGATCAGATCGTATAGCGGTAGTATATGCCAGTGGAGATATAGTAGGAGGTAAAGGTGACGGTACACAGATAGCAGCAGATGATATGGCCGCTACACTTAAGAGAGTACGCACAGACGATAAAATAAAAGCAGTAGTATTTCGAATAGATAGCCGAGGTGGAAGCTCACTAGCCAGTGATATAATCTGGAGAGAAGCTAAGCTACTGGCCGCAGAGAAACCACTCATAGTGAGTATGAGTGACGTAGCTGCCAGCGGAGGATATTATATAGCTACTCCGGCTCGTAAGATTTTTGCAGAGCCTACTACCGTGACAGGTTCTATAGGAGTATTTGGTCTGATACCGAATGCACAAGAACTGCTCGAAGATAAAATGGGACTCTCCTTTGAGTATGTAGGTACGGGCAAGCACTCAGACATGGGTAGAATAGACAGACCTTTGAAAGCAGATGAGAGAGAGTACATAGAAAGTGTAATAGATAAGATCTACGACACCTTCTTAAGCCGCGTAGCTGAAGGTAGAAAGATGACCAAAGAGCAAGTACACGAGATAGCTCAAGGCAGAGTATGGACTGGTGTGATGGCTCAGGAAGTAGGTCTGGTAGATATACTAGGTGGACTAGATGATGCTATAGCTTATGCAGCTAAAGAAGCTGAACTTACAGAGTATAAGATTAGAGAATATCCTAAAGTACAAGACCCTATCAATCTAATATTGGATAAAATGCAGGGCAATATCAGTGCACAGCAGAGATTAGTTGAGCTAAGTAAAAATACAGGTTTTGAGCAGTACGTAAAGCAGCTAAATGATTTAGAGAGATGGGGTACTTCACATACTGTACAAGCTATCATGCCGTATAATATTACGGTTCAGAATTACTCATTGAGGTAGATTTAACTGGACTTGATCTCGTAACTTCCTGACGAATATTTTGGGACAAGGTGAATAAAAGTATGAATCTGTGTTTGCTAGCATAGTCCGACTTGTTAATTTTTGTAATGCTGTTATTGCTTAAGTAGAGCCTTGCTATTTTTAGGTCTTTCGACCTTCGTTATTTAAATCATTAAATTTAATCGAAAAGTCTGCCATTAAACCAAAAAAATCTGCCATTTTTGCAGTCAATTAATGGATTTACAACAAGTAAAACAACGATTTGGGATCATAGGAAACTCTTCAAAGCTTAACTATGCTTTGCAAACCGCCATGCGTGTCTCTCCTACAGAGCTTACGGTATACATTCAGGGGGAGAGTGGAAGTGGTAAAGAATCATTCTCGAAAATAATACATCAACTTAGCCCGCGTAAGCACGGTCCTTTTATAGCTATAAATTGTGGTGCACTTCCAGAGGGAACGATTAACTCAGAGCTTTTTGGACATGATAAGGGTTCTTTTACAGGGGCTTTAGACAATAGAAAAGGATATTTTGAAGCGGCCAATGGCGGTACTATTTTCTTAGATGAAATAGGAGAGCTACCTTTAGAGACACAGAGTAGATTACTCCGTGTGCTAGAAAATGGAGAGTTTATTCGCGTAGGTAGTAGCAAGGTGCAAAAGACAGATGTACGCATCATTACCGCTACCAATAGAGATCTAATTGTAGAAGTAGATAGAAGTAAGTTTAGAGAAGATCTGTACTATAGACTTTCTACATTGCCTATAGCGGTGCCTCCGCTGAGAGAGCGACCAGGAGATGTGGTCCTCTTATTTCAGAAGTTTGCTTTTGACGCATCGGAGAGATACAGACAGGAGTCTTTTGAGCTCAGTTTAGATGCAGAGAAAATATTGATGAACTACCGCTGGCCGGGAAATATTCGCCAGTTAAAAAATATAGCAGAACAAATAGCGGTACTGGAACAAGACCCTAGAATAGACGCAGATACTATTCGCAAGTACTTGCCTGCCAGAGCAGAAAATAATCTGCCAGCACTTTTTAAAGAAGCAGGTAAAGAAAGTGATGTGTCAGAAAGAGATATCTTTTACAAGGTGCTCATAGACCTCAAAAAAGACGTTTCGGAACTTCGTAAGGTAGTGTTTGGGATGTTGGATACTAATGACTCTAATGAAGAGTCTACAGAACGCGGCAAGGCTAACTTTACACGTATGCTGAGTAATGAGAGTAAAAGTAATGAGTCTAACTACTCTTCCACACACAGTGAACATCAAGAGGAAGAAGATCATGATCTATATGAACACGTAGTGATAGAGGACAGAGATTCAGTGAGTGAGCACGAGGTACTCTCCCTAGAGGCTAAGGAAGAAGAACTTATACGAAAGGCTCTCCTGAAAAATAACGGTAGAAGAAAAAAAGCTGCTAAAGAACTGGGAATATCTGAGCGTACACTGTACCGAAAAATAAAGCAATATGAAATCGAAAGCTAAGATCATACTATTCGCCGTATTAGTAGGAGCAGTTTCTGTACTGTCTTCTTGCGGTTTTTATTCGTTTAGTGGTACGAGTATACCTATTGACGTGAAGACATTTTCAGTGGCATTTTTCGAAAATAATGCATCTATAAACTCGCCGTTGCTTAGTCAGACACTTACTGAGGGATTGAAACAGAAGTTTATTTCAGAGACTAATTTGAATATCACAGAGAAGGAAGGAGACTTTGAGTTTAGTGGAGAAATTACTGATTTCACGGTAAGTCCAGCCTCTGCTCAGAGTTCTGATAATGCTACGCTCAATAGACTTACTATCGTAACTAATGTGAAACTGGTTTGCAAGATTGATCCCAAGCTTTCTTTTGAGCAGTCATTTTCTAATTTTCAAGATTTTGATGCTATGCAAGATTTTAATACTGTAGAAAATGAGCTGGCAGATGAGATTTCAGATATGCTCATACAGTCTATTTTTAATAAAGCCGCTATCAATTGGTAAGTACTCAGCTAGATATATCGGCACTTATTAGAAATCCAAGCAAAATAGGAGAGGAAGAGATTCTAATGCTCCGAGAAGAGTTGAAGAATTCGCCGTGGTGTGCTACATTTCAAGTACTTATAGCAAAGGGATATGCTAACGTAAATTCTTATCAGCAGAATAAGCATTTGCGACTGGCGAGTACTTATATCGGAGATAGGGTTATGCTTTTTAATCTGATGAATGATCTTCAAGAAGGAGCGAGTCTGATGGGAGAGCCCATAGTTACTGAAGTGCTAGATACTGAAGAAGCAGAGCCCATAGTGACAGAAGTGCTAGATACTGAAGAAGCAGAGCCCATAGTGACAGAAGTGCTAGATACTGAAGAAGCAGAGCCCATAGTGACTGAGATGCTAGATACTGAAGAAGCAGAGCCCATAGTGACTGAAGTGCTCTGTGCTGAAGAAACAGAACCGGTTACTGCCGAGATTAAAACGGTAGTTGAAAATGAGGAGAAACTAGTTGCTGAGGAAATAGTAGTGCCGGAGGAGATAGAAGCTATAGCTACGGTCTCAGATATAATGCAGGAGCCTAATGCAGTGGTACTAGAAAAACCAGTAGATGAAGGAATAGCACCTCAAGAGAACATAAAGAATAAAGAAGCGAGACCGCAAGAGCCCGCTAAGGTAGAGATGTCTGAGGTGCCTTCTGTGGCAGAAAAGATAGATTTCGATAAAATAGTAAAGTATGACCCGCTCAAGGAGTTAGAAGCTCTGAAAGTCAGGGTAGCTCCACAGAAAAAGCCTCTCAGTTTTGATACGGTTATATATAATACTGAAAAAGAGCTATCTAAGCTGATAGAGCAAAAAGAAGAGGCAGAAAAGAAGGGTGAGCAGGACTTTACTGCATGGCTCAATAACGTGGGGGATGATAAAAAGGATACTGCCCTGCTGAGTAAATCAGCTGATAAAGTGCAGCTGTTACTAGATCAGTTTTTAGCCACTAAGCGTAAGCGACCTATTCAAAACCGTACTTTTTATAGTGCTCAGAATAAAGCTGAAGAAAGTGAGGTAGATAGTATGGATGTGCTAAGTGAGACATTACTAGAGCTTTATGTAAAACAAGGGTATCACAGTAAAGCGATAGCAGGATACGAAAAATTAAGTTTGCAAAATCCTAAAAAATCAGCTTATTTTGTCGACCGAATAATAGAATTAAAGCAACTTTAAAAAGAATAAAATACAATGTTTACAACACTAATGATTATCGCTATTGTAGCAGCTATCTTACTTATACTAGTAGTTTTAGTTCAAAATCCCAAAGGTGGAGGAATTGCAGCTAACTTTTCTGCTGCTAACCAAATAGCAGGTGTGAAGAAAACAAATGAGTTCGTAGAAAAAGCGACTTGGACCTTAGCTCTAGTACTCGTACTATCAGCAGTAGGTAGTAGATTTGTATATGCTCCAGATACTGCCAAGCAAAACGAGTTTTTAGAAAGAATAGAGAATTCTACTCCTCTAGCTCCTAGAGTTTCTGCCCCATCAAGCCAAGATGCTAGTAATCCTGCTAATAATGCAGAAGCTCAACAAATGCTGGAAGGTGCAGACGTAGAAGTTACCGAGTAAGATATAAGACACTAATTACACCCTTAAGGTGAAAAAATATGAGCCCGTTTTAGCGGGCTTTTTTTATGCCTAAAGTAGGTGTGATTACTATGCCATATTCAGTGCGATTAGTGAGGTGCATCAACCTTCTTAACTCGTATGCTGACACTATGACTTATCACAGTGTTAAAATGTCGTTTTTTAGCTATTGGCACAGAGTGTGATGCACTGTAGATACAACACATAATTTTAATATAAATATGAACATTAAACCGTTATCAGACAGAGTATTGGTAGAGCCAGCAGCAGCAGTTACACAAACTGCGGGTGGCATCTATATCCCAGATACTGCTAAAGAGAAACCACAGAAAGGTACCGTGATAGCTGTAGGCCCAGGTAAAGTAGACGAACCTACCACTGTGAAGGTAGGAGATGTAGTGCTTTATGGTAAGTACTCAGGTACAGAGCTAGCAGTAGATGGCAAAGATTTATTAATAATGAGAGAATCAGATATTCTCGCAATTGTTTAATTTCATTTTAACTAAAAAGAAATAAGAAAATGGCAAAGCAAATATTATTTGATACCAAAGGAAGGGATAAACTTAAAAGAGGAGTAGATCAACTAGCAAACGCAGTAAAGGTAACTCTAGGACCCAAAGGTAGAAACGTAGTAATAGATAAGAAATTTGGATCACCTAACATCACCAAAGATGGTGTGACTGTGGCTAAAGAAATAGAACTGAAAGATCCTGTAGAAAATATGGGAGCTCAGATGGTAAAAGAAGTGGCGTCCAAAACTGCGGATATAGCAGGTGACGGCACTACTACTGCTACTGTGCTAGCTCAGGCTATAGTGGCTGGCGGACTAAAGAATGTAGCTGCAGGTGCTAATCCGATGGACCTTAAAAGAGGTATAGACAAAGCTGTGATAGGAATCAAAGCTAGTCTTGCTGCACAAAGCGAGAAAGTAGGTGATGATTTTGATAGAATAGGTCAAGTAGCATCTATCTCTGCTAACAATGACGAGGTTATTGGTAAACTTATAGCAAACGCTATGAAGAAAGTGGGTAAAAGCGGTGTAATCACTGTGGAAGAAGCTAAAGGTACCGAAACAGAAGTAAAAATAGTAGAAGGTATGCAGTTTGATAGAGGATATCTATCGCCATACTTTGTGACTAATACTGAAAAAATGGAGGCTGACTTAGAATCTCCTTATATCCTTATCTGTGATAAGAAAATAAGCAGTATGAAAGAACTCCTTCCTATACTAGAGCAAACTGCTCAAACAGGTAAGCCTTTGGTTATTATATCTGAGGAAGTAGAAGGTGAAGCTCTAGCTACTTTAGTAGTAAATAAAATTAGAGGTTCTCTTAAAGTAGCAGCTGTGAAGGCTCCAGGATTTGGAGACAGAAGAAAAGCAATGTTACAAGATATAGCTACACTCACAGGTGGTGTAGTAATAAGCGAAGAGCAAGGACGTAAGATCGAAGATACTACGCTAGAAATGCTAGGTACTGCAGAGAAAATAACGATAGACAAAGAAAATACTGTAATCGTAAACGGTGCTGGTAAAGCTGCTGATATCAAAGGTAGAATCAAACAAATCCAAGCCGAAATAGAGAACTCTACTTCTGACTATGACAAAGAAAAACTACAAGAAAGACTTGCAAAGCTTTCTGGTGGTGTAGCTGTACTGTATATCGGTGCTGCTTCTGAAGTAGAAATGAAGGAGAAAAAAGACAGAGTAGATGACGCCTTAGCAGCTACGAGAGCGGCTGTAGAAGAAGGTATTGTTGCTGGTGGTGGAGTAGCTTATGTTAGAGCGATAGAAGCTATAGCTGACTTAGTAGGTGATAATGCAGATGAAAATACAGGTATCAATATCATCAGAAGAGCTGTAGAGGAGCCATTGAGACAAATCGTAGCAAATGCTGGCGGTGAAGGATCAGTAGTTATCCAAAAAGTAAAAGATGGTAAGAAAGACTTCGGTTACAATGCAAGAACAGATAAGTACGAGAACTTAATCAAAGCAGGTGTAATAGATCCGACTAAAGTAAGTCGTGTAGCACTAGAAAATGCAGCTTCCGTAGCGAGTATGTTACTGACTACAGAGTGTATTATAGCTGATATACCTGAAGACGAAAAACCACATAGCCATTCTGGTCCAGATATGGGCGGTATGGGTGGTATGATGTAAGAAAGCTCTTTTGCCTTCAGGCAAATTAGAGATTTCTTATTCGCCGCGGCGAATACATCACAAAAACTAACAAGTAAAGGAGCAGGTGTAGAGTCTGCTCCTTTTTTGTATAATAAGAAAGCTCTTTTGCCTTCAGGCAAATTAGAGATTTCTTATTCGCCGCAGCGAATACATCATAAAAACTAACAAGTAAAGGAGCAGGTGTAGAGTCTGCTCCTTTTTTGTATAATAAGTGATGCTCTTTTGCCTTCAGGCAAATTAGAGATTTCTTATTCGCCGCAGCGAATACATCATAAAAACTAACAAGTAAAAGGAGCAGGCGTAGAGTCTGCTCCTTTTTTTATGCTCTGCATTTAGAGAAGAGATTCTTATCTTGAGTCTTGCAGTAGCAGCTGAATGGTAATGCTATTGTATATTAGTGTAAATGGAGAAGGACCACCGCTCGGTGGTCCTTCTTTATATTCTTATGTCTCTGGCCTAGCTACAATACCCTTTCTATATCTCCAGCTATCTTATCTGGTGCAGTAGTTGGAGAGTAGCGTTGGATTACTTCACCCTCTTTATTTATCAAAAACTTAGTAAAGTTCCATTTGATACTAGAAAGTAGAAATCCACCTTTCTCTTTTTTGAGATGCTTAAAGATAGGATGTGCATTGCCACCATTTACCTCTATTTTCTCAGTCAGTTGGAAAGTAACACCATGATTTATTTTACACGATTCTATTACTGAGTCATTAGTCTCTGGCTCTTGTCCAGCAAACTGATTACAAGGAAACCCGAGTACTACTAAACCTTTTTCCTTATAGTCTTGGTGTAGCTTTTCTAACCCGTCAAACTGTGGAGCTAGTCCACATTTTGTTGCGGTGTTTATGATTAAGACAGGCTTACCTTTATAGTCTGCCATGTTAAGTTCTTGTCCTGATGGTGTCTTTACTGTTAAATCGTAGAAGTTGCTCATTATTTATTGCAAAGTTAATAGATGATAAATCAACAGGCTATCTAGAAAAATGATGGAGGTATAAGTAAAAGTGTGTAGTCATTATTCATCCTCTTCTAGTACATTTTTCACTCTACCTACTTCTCCGGTATCTAGCTCCACTTTTATGCCGTGCGTATGATCTACTGACTTAGTAAGTAATCGCTTTACAAAACCAGTTGTTAGCTCACCTGAGCGTTGATGGTGCTTTTGTACTATGGTCACTTCTGCACCCACAGTGATGTTTTTTCTGTATTTACCAGATAGCATAGTTTGACTGAAATATAAGTTTAAACTTAAACTTGTTTTAGTGCATTCCTATCCACTTAAACTCGTACTCCTTCTCAGGCTCTTTCATGCGGTTAGTCACCCCTTGTAGTCTATCTGGCAGTCTCATCAGGTAGTCTCTAGCTTTTTCACCTACTTCATTTAAGTCGGTGATATGCTCTATATCCCAATCTTTTATTAGGCTAGATAGTATCTCTATGTAGTCTTGTGCGGTGTATACTTTAGTACGCTGTGCAGCATCACTAAAGTGTTCCCATAGTTCGCCAGCTTTATCTCCAGTTTGTCTCATAAAGTGAGCAGGCATTACTATTTTTCTACGCATCATATCTTCGAATGCTGTCATCATTTGACTAGGGTCTAGCTCAAATATGCGTTTTACAAATTCTGAATATGCAGTAGCATGTCTAGCTTCGTCAGCTGCTATAATACCGTTGATTTTAGCGAGTAGTGAATTACCCGTTTTCTTTACTAGAGTAGCTACTCTTCTGTGTGATACGTTAGTAGCGAGCTCTTGAAAACTAGTATATACGAAGTTTTTGTAAGGATCTTTGTCTGTGCCTATGTCAAAACCGTCATTGATAAGATGTTGCGTAGTGATTTCCATTTCACGCATATCTACCCTTCCACAGATATAGAGGTATTTATTTAGAAGATCTCCGTGTCTGTTTTCTTCAGCGGTCCATCCACGTACCCATTGGCTCCATCCGTTTGGTTTACCATCATTGTATTGCTGATTGACGCCCTCTACGTCCATCAGCCAAGATTCATATGTGGGAAGTGCTTCTTCGGTTATGGTATCACCTATAAGGACTGTAAGCAGGTCATAGTCCATTTCTTTGGCTATCTCTTGTATCTCTTTTACTTCATCAAAAAACTCCGGATCACGTGAATCAGGGAGTAAATCTGATGGTTGCCAGTTAGATTCTATAGGTTTTAAAAATTTAACCAGTAAATCATCCATGGACTTTCCTATAGTTGACATTACTTCTAATCGTAAATGGTGTAAACTCATGCTACTGCGAAGGTAATGAATGACAAAAGACTTTTCGATTACTTTGTGAAACATTAAGATTCTAAATTGCATATATTGAGTTGATTACTAAAACTAATTGGGAAGTCTTTGTAGTGTGACGAGCTTAAATGGGTGTGCGGGATTCTCTTTAAGGTAACACTATGGGACGATGCTGCTTCTAAATATATTGAAACTTTGAGTTTATTCATTTACTCTTTCACTTCTTCATTTGTGACTCAGGTCTGTTTTTACTCTTTTCACCCAATAATCCTTTTACCCATATTATTTAAACTTATACTTAATTTTAAACTTGTAATTGAGTATCAAGATTCGGCGTAATGTCAGAAGATGCACCCATGAACCTTTTTAGCCGTATCTTTTAGACTTAGACTTAGACTTAAACTTAGACTTAAACTTGAACTTAAACTTAAACTTAAACTTTGATTTATACTTTGTCCTACCTTTGCAGTGTAATGAAATTTGAAGAATATAGACTATCCACAGAAGTAAAGCGAAATCTTTATGAGATGGGCTTTCGGAGACCTACGGATATTCAGTTCAAATGTATTCCTCATATACAACGAGGAGAAGACGTACTTGCCATAGCTCAAACAGGTACTGGTAAAACTGCAGCCTTCGCTATTCCTATCATAGATAAAATTCAGCAGATACAGTTCAAAGCTTTTGAAAAAGGGAGTTTTATTAGAGCTATCGTAATGGCACCTACACGTGAGCTTGCTCAGCAGATTACTCAGGTTTTTAATGAGATAGGAAAACACACAAAGGTGAAAGCACTCTGTATCTATGGAGGAGTAGAGCAAGATCATCAGATCAGTAAGTTGCTAGAAGGGATGGATATTATCGTAAGTACCCCAGGCCGTATGTTTGATTTAGCCAGTCAGGGATATCTGAAGCTAAATAAAGTAGAGATACTAGTACTAGACGAAGCAGACCATATGTTAGACCTCGGATTTGCTAAAGATATAAGTGATTTAGTGGAGAAAATTCCGGGACGCAGACAGACGTTATTTTTCTCTGCTACTATTAACCCTACGATAAAGAAGCAAGCCTATAAAATGGTAGGTAGTGGTGCTATCCGCATACAGGTGAGTCCTAAGGATCCTGTAAGTAAGAATGTAGATCATCAGATTGTCTTTGTAGACATGGATGATAAACGGTTTTTTTTACAACGGTTGCTTCAGGAAAATGAGGATAAGAAGTTTCTGGTATTTGTACGTACGAAAGTACGAGCAGAGCGAGTGAAAAATGCAATGGAACGTGCCGAGATAGATACGCTTACCATACACGGAGACAAGGATCAAGCGGACAGAGAAACTACGCTATTGGCATTTCGTACGGGAGCATGTAAAGTGATGATAGCCACGGATGTATCCGCTCGAGGTATAGACATAGATGGTATAGACTTCGTGGTAAATTATGACATACCAGATGTAGCAGAAAACTACGTACACAGAGTGGGGCGTACAGGCAGGGGCAGAGCTAAGGGAAAAGCAATCTCCTTTTGTGCCAAAGAAGAAAAAGAATACCTAGCAGCTATAGAGGAATATACTACCGTACCCATCACTAGAGCAATGGTGACTAAAGGGGAATACTCCGAGACGATAGAGCTAGCAGATGAAAGTAAAGATGACTGGAAGTCACTTATGACTCAAGCACCAGTTAAAAAGAAAAAGAAGGGAAAGAAGAAGTAGAGGGGTTAAGTAACTTCTAAGACGGTATCTATCTGCCAAATAAGCCGCTTCTTACTGCCATTGTCTAATGCTCGCTGAGCATGCTGGTGTCAGCTTAAAACAAACTTCCTTGGATTTCTCTCAAAGGATAAAATACTCCGATAATAACAAACGGATTACTCATTCTTCGTCTATGAAACTCTTTGGTAGTACCTAAAAAAAAGGTAATATCATTTTTAGCTAGAAACACTTTCTCATATTTCTCGCGTACCTTTTCTAGTGCTACCTCCTCATTACCATTTGCTCTTTTAAGGCAATTCCAATACAGAGCTCCTATTTCCCAGTCTTCTCTCATCATTAAGCTAGATTTACCAGAGTCGTCTTCAAATCTATATTTAAACTTATAGGGCCGTTTGGGTATTAGACTTTCAGGAGATTTTACATCTGTAAAAAGGTCGCCTTGCTGCCTGAGTGCAGTCCACTCGTCTTTCCATTCTCGGTCATCTGGGACTATCTCTAGCTTGTGTATCTTAGTTGGCTTAAAACTAGCCAAAGACTTGTTCGTAGGGTCTTTACTCAGCTCTATCAGTTTACTAAGGCTTGCATAGACATTATCTAGGCAAAGCTCTTTTCGTCTTAGCCAGTTGGACTTGGTATCATAGGATTCTCCTACTACTATATCTCGAAAATCGTAATGCTTGGGCGAGTAACTCTCTGGTCTAAAATCGTCTGTTCGTTTTACCAAGTCCAACTCTATCCATTGATACTTTATTTTATTTAAGCTTTCACCCTTTTTTAAGTCAAATAGAAAACTCATCGGGATAGGATAAATCCTAATCCAAGAGCCATCTTCTAATACACCAGCTGTGCATACCAGCTCATCATAGCTGCGGGACGGCAGTGGATAGGTAGTAACCGTGAGTAAGACTTTTAGTCGAGGCATTTTGGGAATTTATAAGTGAGTTAAATTCCCTTTAAAATTCGGTAGTTTGGTGATTGCTTCTGCTAGTGGTTTTCTATGACATTGGCAAATATTGGCTTCAAAGCATGTCAAGGCTATTCGTTTGTTTTGACTGAGCAAAGTAGCAATTTCCGACTGCGTTTCTTCGGTTTTAGTCAAGTTATCTTCTGAGTATTCTGCAAATAGACTATCATAATCTGCTTGCGTTTTGAGTTCCTTTCGTTTATCAGATACTATGCCTACCTCGGGTAGGTGTGTGTAGGTTATCCCTACTCCTTCACATACTTTCTTCAGTGTGGACTTAGAGAAACCATACTTCATACTCTGTGCGTTGTTTCTCACATCCACAAGCATCGATACTCCGTTTTTTAAGAGTCTATTCATATACTCTTCTAGTGATATGCCTTCGTATCCAATAGTGAATAGTACGTGTTCCTTATCTACATTCACGCAGTCTTTCACTTTCTGGTACTGTGCATCGTTCAGTATCTCTCTAGCTACTGTACTATTGGTACTCCAGTACGGAAAGTTAATATACGTATGCTTCATAAGTGCATTAGCACTCATACCTCCATACATAGCGAGCGTATCTTCTAGTATTGCGGCATCCTCGGTATTGAGCTGTGGCGTGTAGTCTGTTGGGTCTTCTTTGCAAAAAGTAGTCTCTGTCTCACTCAAAAAATCTCTGCGTACCATAGCCGTAAGGTCTGCATTAGCAGAGAAAGAGTAACAGCCATACTTATACGGCACAAAATCGTACGCCTTTGATTTCTTTTGTCTTTGAGTAAAAAGGAAAAGCAGTTTTTGTAGTCGAATTTTCTCTAATTCTCCATCAAAATGCTGCAGCATAGCGAGTATTACTTTTCTACGATAGAACATTGTACGAAGGTAATGCAGAATTTACTGGATTTAAATCTCTGTTTTTTATAAGACTAATCTTAAAATTAAATAAAGGCTATACCCTTTATTTCAAAAAACCTCTCGCTCTCAGATCCAGGTGTATCTCCTTTATGTTCTCAGGTATATCTGATAGTAATAGCCACTCTATATCAAAACCGTGATATAGTGCTGCTTTCATAATTTGGTTGTTAGAAGAGAAATATTCTCCTAGGATTCTTAGATCTGCATTAAAATCAATACGATAGTCCTCGTGCAAAGAATCTATGAGTAGTAAAATCTTAAATGCCTTAGATAGCATGTACACATAGAGCTTTTTTGTTTTACTTGGAGTGTAGCTCTGCAGCGTTTCGTTCAATCCATCTAACGCAGTATTAAGCAACAATAAGTTGAGGTAAGCATCTCCAAATTTGTCTTTGGTGGTTTTGACGTGCTCGGTTATGTCTCCGCTGGTAAAACGTAAGTCCATCATAAGGTATCCAGGACTATAAAACCGCAGTACCGTCTGTTTTAAATTATACAGCAGAGTAGTTTCAAACTCATCTCTAAGTTCATCCACAGATTTTGTGTTTATCAGCTTAAAATACAATTGATTGCATAATAGCGGTTCCTTTTTGAGCAAACGAAAAAGTAGCTTATTCTTCTCTGATGATGGTAGGTTAGCAATCGCTGTTTTAAAATCTTTGTCTAAGGTCATATCTACTTGAGTTTATTGTTATTATGTACTCTTTTAAACTGCAAGCTCTTAGCTCCAAAATTGATTAATAATCCAATTTCTAGGTTATACGCCTCTACATAGTTCATCGCTTGAGCTAGGTGTACGTCTTCAAGTTTTATTACGGCTTTTATTTCTACCATTATGCCGTCTTCTACAAAAAAGTCTACTCTGCGTGTTCCTATACCTTCTCCTTTGTAGTTTATCTGCATCTCGTGCTCTCGGCTGTAGTTTATACTTTTCAGATTAAATTCTATAGCCAATGCACGCTGGTAGATTACTTCTTGAAAACCATTGCCTAGCTCACTATGCACTTCCATAGCAGCTCCTATTATCTTATGTGTTAGATCTTCGTGTTTCATACTGTTTTCTCCTTTTGTTGGAATCTTGATTATACATGATTGAGCAGTATTTTCTTGATTTTTTATTCTCTCCGTCAAAAATAATCAATCCTTTTGTCTGCACCCTGATTCTCTTGATGAGCCTTGATTTTTTTATTCTAACAATCAAGGCAATCCTTTAATCCTTCTAAATCATGGTTAAGACCCCTTTTGTCTGTACCCTGATTTTCTTGATGAGCCTTGATTTTCTTGATTTTTTATAGTTCCATTATCAAGGCAATCCTTTAATCCTTCTAAATCATGGTTACGACCCCTTTTGTCTGCACCCTGATTTTCTTGATGAGCCTTGATTTTATTGATTTTTTATAGTTCCATTATCAAGGCAATCCTTTAATCCTTCTAAATCATGGTTAAGACCCCTTTTGTCTGCACCCTGATTTTCTTGATGAGCCTTGATTTTATTGATTTTTTATAGTTCCATTATCAAGGCAATCCTTTAATCCTTCTAAATCATGGTTAAGACCCCTTTTGTCTGCACCCTCATTCTCTTGATGAGCCTTGATTTTATTGATTTTTTATAGTTCCAATATACAAGGCAATCCTATAATCTTTTTAAATCAAGGTTACGACCCCTTTTGTCTGTACCCTGATTTTCTTGATGAGCCTTGATTTTATTGATTTTTTATAGTTCCATTATCAAGGCAATCCTTTAATCCTTCTAAATCATGGTTAAGACTCTTCCACTCTTTAGGGCTTGGGCTTCGGCTTTTTTGGTGGTGAAGAGCTCCATATACTTAAACTCTAGTGTATTGTTTCGCGTAACGTGAGGTTCTACGACCACTTGGTAGCCACTTTTTTGAAGAAAGAAGACAATACGAGCATAGATAGAAGCTTTCGTATCATAGGCCACAGATGCTCGCATGTGAGCATATAATACTGGAAACCCCAGTTTCACATACTGTAGACTCCAATCAAAGTATTCTCTTTTTCGTATGATTTCTTCGTTACTCATATCCTAGCTCTCTAGTATCACCTGCAGTATATCGGGACTTTTTTCTTTGAACTGGCTCATACGTTTTACTACTTCATTGGTAGGGTCTGTCCATGTAGCCTGTAGCTGCTCTGTGACTGCTGTCTTTTGCCCCTCACTCAGCTCATCCCAGTCTCTGCCTTGCATAGCAGCGGCTATGTCTTGCTCTATGTAGTCTTTTACATCTATTCCTTTTTCTTGCATGTGTTCTGGGAAGTAGAGATTGAACACAAAGGAGTTATTTACCCTTCTGAAACAGTCGGATGCATTTGATTGTATAACGTAGTTTAGGGTTTTAGTTTGATTTAGATTGATATTTGTTATTTTAAGAGGTAGAGACTTAATATGAACACCTTTGATATATGGGAATATATCTGGATTAGTAATTATTTTTTTATTGAAATAGAAATCTAGCACTTTAGAATTCAACAAAATGTTACAGAGGAATAGTAATTTCTCATCCGTATTCGCCTTATTATAAACGTTATACAAACTCTGGTCGGTAAAGTACTGTTGGTCGTCAATAGCTCCCATTAACTTATTCCCCGTTTTTCTAATAAGGATCTTTTTTTTCTGTAAGTAAACATTTTTGTCAGTATTACTATGCAGCAAGTGGGGAATGAAGTTAATAAACCGACTCTTGTATTGAATTGCAAAGTTTGAAATATCTCTTCCCAGAAGGTATTTTTTGTGGTCTTTGCTTAGCTTCTCACTTGAAATGAATTTTTTTATCCCACTAGCGACTATACCTACGTAAACATTAAAATATTTGTCAAGTCTTTCTGTTTGAGATGAGATCTTTTTTAATATTTTTATTTCTTCTTGGCTTGCCCTTACATTAATTACACTATTCTCGGACTCAATCCAGTCTTTAGTATTCCAAGTTTCATAAGAATCTTGCATCGAATTAAAATATAAGTTGCTCTTCTTTAGTACTTTTGTTTCGGTTTTCTTCATTTTATTACTTTGAAGAATTATCGAATCGGTAACTGCTCCAAATACAGTATTGTTAAATACTGTCAAGATTGAAATAGACCATTTTTTAAGAAGGAATTCTCTAATTTTCTTTAAATAATCGTTTTGTAAAATCGTAGAAGGTATAATAAATGTCATCACACCATTCTTGGTTAAGTGAAGAAATGCGTTTTCGATAAATAGTGCGTAGCTATTTACTTTATATTCAGCTGAATTTTTATATTTATCTATTAGATAAGTGAAATCTTTGGCAGATATTTCAACTCGCTCTTTACCTTTATATGTAACATATGGTGGATTCCCTATCACCACATCAAACCCTTTGGAGATATCAAACATCCACTCGGGGTCGAAGAAGGAAGAAGAAGCATTTTGATCGTACGGATCCCAGCTGGCTAGTTTGTCTGCTGTTTCATTGGCCCATCCTGTTTTGGTAAGTTCTGTGGCTATTTCATTTCGTAGTCGTTCGTCTTCTCCTCTGTACTTTTTCTTGGTGTCTTTGGTTTTGGCACTGAAGAGTTTGTGCCGTACTCGTTTGAGCTCACGCTCTAGCTTGCGTACTTCTTTGGTATCATACAGGCTCAGCTGTGCACTAGGCTTTTCTATGCCTATGAGTGTATTTGCTGCTACGAATTTGGTCTCTAGATTAGGCAGGGGTCGTATCCCAAAGTTGGGCTTGTCTGTATTTACCTTTTGCTCTACTACCAGTGAGATGAAGAAGCGGAGCTTGCTGATCTGTGTAGCTACGGGCTGTATGTCTACTCCGTAGATACAGTTTTCTATCAGAAATAGCTTACGGGCATAGTCAGCATCGTTTATTTTTTGGTCAAATACATCATTGATTTCCAGTAGCTTATCTGCCCGTTCTTCCTTATCTTCTATCCCAAAAGCCTTATCAGTCTCCTGCTTTGCCTTACCTATCTGTAGGTCTTTCCACGCTTGGTTATTAGGATCTAGCTTGTTGAGTACGTGTACCATCTTCTGCAGTATGCCCATAGGGTATGCCCCAGACCCGCAGGCGGGGTCTAGTATCTTGCAGCGGTCCAGTGCTTGTATGATGGCTTTTTTTATGGGTTCGTTTTCTGCATAAGGATTCCCTTCCTCGTAGGCAAAGAGTGTATGCAGCTCCTTATCCAGTTCATCTTCTGTACCTGCGTATACTGCAGATCCTGTTTTAGTTTCTAATCTGGTTTGTGTTTTCTTTTCGTTACTCGGCAGTAGGCTCGTTTGATTATCGCCAAATTCTGCATAAGATTCTTCTTCATGCAGTAGCTGCGTTTTGAGATAGGCGATGAGACTCTCATCTACCATATAGTTCACTATCTCACGTGGCGTGTAGAATGAGCCTG
>Ga0222647_1000206_pt1 | contig 31992 bp, 28 predicted proteins | sample AntAcemetagen333_FD_179864 | JGI IMG/M metagenome (GOLD analysis project Ga0222647, IMG submission 179864) | Saline water microbial communities from Ace Lake, Antarctica - #333 | ecosystem: Environmental > Aquatic > Non-marine Saline and Alkaline > Saline | place: Antarctica: Ace Lake...
AACGCCAATGCCCTCATGGACTGAACCTGACACATGGGGATGAATTGAACAAGCTTTTACTGGATTTTCTGAAGAAGTAGCGCGCGAGAATAGTCGCACTAATAGGAAAGCCGGGTCGCTACAGTAGATTCCCGGCTTTTTTAGTTTTTTGACAGTGGCAGCTATGGAGGTTTCTTATCGATCGTAGCTGTCTTCCTGCTCCAGAAGCTGTACTTGAAATGAGGCAATGAATTTGAATTATAAATTCATACTGATAGGAAGGTGTATTTGATCCTGACTATAGTACTGGATTTCACCTAGCCTCAACGCTGGATTCTACGCTCAATTGGAAAAATGACAAATACGATCCAGTTGAAATCTTTTATAATAAGCGTTGTTAAAGTATACCAGTAGGAATACATTGCAATTGGAAGAAATAGAGTGAAATCGCAAGACAGTAGATACTTTCTACTCCAAAAGCTAGCGCTTTTATTATTACTCCAAAATAAAAAAGGGGCAGCTAATTCAGCTTCCCCTTTTTGTATCAAACTATCATAAAATTAATTTCCCACATAATCATCCCAGTTGAGTTCTGCTTGTGGATGAGGGAATTGAGTGAAGATCGTACCGCCATCATAACTGGTAGGAATTTGATTCAAACGATCGTATCGACGTGCATCGATCCATCTGTGTCCCCAAGGCTCTGCCCAAAGTGAATACCTTCTTTGGTATAAGATCTCATTGATCAAAGCTGCCTGAGTAGTCGCTCCAGTATAGACGCCTATTCCGGCGGCTGTTCGGATGATATTGATTGCTGTTACTGCGTCACCAGCTTGATCTAGATTGGCATGAGCTTCCGCTTTCAACAAAATCAATTCTTCATTTTTGATGAAAGTAATTGGAGCTGTATTGTTGACCCAGCGGGCATCTTGGTGTGTTCCCACTAAGGGTCTTCCATCTGAGGTCACTGTCAATGGGTTGGTTCTTTTTAGAAACTTATTTGCTACCCGAAGATCACCTGGTGTCGCATCATCCAATACAGATGGATGCACTACGATGAGGGTATTGATAGCTGCATTTGGAACATAAAAGAGTGGATTGAATATATCCGGTGCCGCACCATAAGGATGTGCAGGTCCTCTGCTCAAATCTCCTGTAAGATTCATAAACGACCCATTCAGCGCGGTCAAGACACCTGGCCAATCTTTGCGATAGGCATTTAGTCTGGCAGTGATCGCACGATTGACTTGCTGAAGACTGGCAATGGTATTGAAACCGTTAAACCCACTACTCAATTTGAACGGGAAATTACCAGTTCCTGAGCTTTCCAACGCTTGAAAACCTTCGTCCAAGATTGTCTTAATCTGATCTAACGCTTGCGCATAAGGTACAAACGGACCTGGATTAAGTGGATCTGCGACATCCATTCGGATTCCATTTTGATATACAAAGTTGGCTGGAATCATAAACTGATATCCTTGAATAGTCTTAGCAAATCCAATTACTGCACTTTTCTGAGTTGCTGTGATAGTTTGAGTATTTTCAGAGGATTGCTTTAGTACATCTGCCTGCTTGATGGCTTGGTAAGGTATTGCCCATGAGCCTCCACCTGTACTCCCAAATCCAAAATAAGAATTGTCAGGAATTCTTCCGTTTTGTCCTAACCAATCGGTTTGAAATCGAGGATCAGAAGCATTTAGATACCAGACTTCACGCCCAAACGTATTCCAGGATTGTGAAATATTAGTCACATAACTACGATGTCTGGACTCCAGACCTGTGATCAGAAACTGAATCTGTTCCGGTGAGGCATTGTTTGTCACACTCGCTACGGAAGGATTGTTTGGATCTTGAATTTCATCAAAATCCAGCGGATTACAGCTGAACAGCAAGCCGGCTGTCAGTAGCGCAAATCCTATGTTTTTAGCTATATTTTTCATGATTGTGCGGATTAAAAGTCGATAGTTAAGTGAAAGAAGATCCTTCTTGGCGTAGGATATGGAGCAATGTCCACGTTGTTCGCTACCGACTGAGCTCCAAACGTAGAAGTCTCAGGATCGTATCCATCATATTTTGTAAACAAAAATGCATTATTGACCGATGAACCTACCCGTACATTTTGGACGGAATTTCCAAACCACTGAGATATCGTAGTCTTAGGAACGGTGTAATAAAGACCAATTTCCCGCACTTTGACAAAAGTAGCATCTTGAACCCATCTTCCGGCATTGTTATAAGGTGCTGGATCTCGTTGACGACCATTTGGTATTCCGTCGCCATTGTCATCACCAAACCAACCGTTGGTAGTTCCACCACTATCACTCAAGAAGGAGGTCAAGTTGATATTGTCTCCACCTTGTCTCCAATCTACCAAAAACGAAAATTCAATGCCTTTGTAAATATTGAATGAGTTAGTAAATGAAAGGTTGAAATCCGGCTGAGCATCACCCAAGATTGTAAATCCACCTGGGTTGGCAGGATCAGCCGGCGTACCAACAATGGTCGTAGGAGAATAGCCTTCTGCATAAAGAAAAGTACCCAAACCTGAACCAAAACCACCTGCTATATAAAGCGGAATACCCAATTTGGTCATTTCGATATCATTCTGCCAGTAAAGAATCCGTGAAAACCAACGGAAATTTGATTTCTCAACGATTGTTCCTGAAAGTCCCAATTCCAAACCTTTATTCTGAAGTTCGGCCTCATTACTTGCAATGCTATTTACTCCGGTAGATGGAGCAAGAGTTAGATTCTGGAGGTTGTTCTGTGTGTTTTTGATATAATAAGTAGCCTCAAGGCTTATCCTATTATTAAAGAAACCTGCATCTACTCCAAATTCCAATTCAGTGGCAGTCTCTGGCTGGATGGCCGTATTACCAATGGAGGTAGCCACAGTCGAGCCAAGAAGTCCGCCAATATTTGTTCCTCCAAGCGGTGTAAACGTTTGGCCAAATCCAACCGGGCCCGCAGTCTCACCATAAGCGATACGCGGCTTTAGCTGAGATACCACAGAGCTGTTCCAAAAGTCAAAATTGGTTAGGTTAATAGCCATACTTGCTCTTGGGAATGCATAAAAATTATCAGGATCACCATTAAGCGTAGACTTATCCCATCTGATTCCCAATGTTCCTATGATTTTATCTTCCCAATTGGCTTCCTGCTGAAGAAAAATGCCAGCTTCTTGGATTTTACTGACAAACTGCTGATTAATTTCCTGAACGTTAGCCTGCTGAAGATTTCTTTGTCCAGGTACCAATCCTCTACCTCTGTTGAATAGGGAACTATTGTCAAAATCCAATCTTACCAATCCAGCCTGAGAATTCATATTCACACTACCTAAATTCCAGTTGTATACCAAAGCAGCTTGGAAGTTAGTGTTGAAACTCTCCTGCTTTCCTACCAAGACATCACCTGGGTTTGCTGATCCTTTCTGAAATTGCAAAAACTCAGGAAGATAAACTTGTGAAGAGTTTTGGAGAAAATCCAATCCACCTGATACCTGTGCTTTTAAGAAGCTGTTAGGTCTTTTCAATAGATCAATATCCAATGTAAAAGCTTGGATAAATCGATTGACCTCAGAGCTGTTTTCTGCATTGTCAGTGACTGAAACTGGATTTTCTGAGAAGTACGGATTGAGAGGGTAAGTTCCGTCCTCGTTTCTTCTCAAATCATAATAATTTGGCACATAAGCGAGACTATATCCGATACTGGCTCCAGAGTTGTTTTGATTTCCAGTAAATCCACGCTCGGTATTTGATCGGACGTAATTTGAAGAAACTCCCAATCGGATATTATTGCTGATTTTATGATCAATATTGGCTCGGATGGAATATCTGTCAAATCCGGTATTCTTGATTGTACCATCTTCTGAGGTGATACCACCTGAGACGAAGAATTTGGTTTTTTCACTACCCCCAGATATATTGATTCGGGTGTTCAGCAATAATGCGCTGTTATTGTAGAAGTAATCTTCATAGTCAATGAAGTTGCCTGTAGCTTCAGCCGATCTGAATCTTTCCAATTCGGCTGATCTTCTGGCTTCAGGAAAGAACACATTGATTTTATCCTCACTCCAGTTATCTACTCCTAGTAATCTAAGCGGCTCTGCGAATCCTACGTCTTGAGATACGGAAACTGTAGTTCTGCCTTCTACACCCCTTTTAGTGGTGATGATAATTACACCTGCATTAGCACGTGTACCATAGATTGCCGCAGCGGAGGGTCCTTTTAGCACTTCGATATTTTCAATATCTGCAGGATTGATATCAGCCAGTCGGTTAGCGCCATCATCTTGGCTAGCTGCTCCTGCTCCAGATACAGTGGCGCGACCAGTTCGTTGCGATGCGTTATTAATATAGACGCCATCGACAATAATCAGTGGCTGTGAGGCGCCTTGCAAACTCGAAATACCTCGCAATTGAATCGAAATACCTCCTCCTGGAGCACCCCCATTGGATCGGATCGTAGCACCGGCTACTTTTCCATAAAGAGCACCATCCGTAGTTTGGATGGTGGTAGTTCCGGTGAGTTCTTTCGCCGACACCGTAGATACCGCGTTAGCAAGATTACTTCGCTTCACTGATGAGGCCAATCCGGTGATTACAACCTCTTCAAGATTGGTTGCATCTTGTTTGAGCTGGATATTAAGCGTACTCATGGATGCGCTGACTGAAATAGTCTGTGATAAATATCCAATGGAGGATACCACCAGTTCCCGCTGGTCTGTACCCGGAAGATTTAGCGTATAGTTACCATCAAGATCTGTGATAGCTCCGCTAGTTGTTCCTTTTAGAATTATACTCGCTCCAATTAAGGGTTCACCTGTCCGTTCATCGGACACAGAGCCTGACACCGTATATTGTGCCCAAGCCCAACCTACTGAGAGCCACATGAAGGCTACAGTAGTCAGAAATTTGTAGATTTTTGACATAGTTTACTTTGTTAATTTGAGCGTAAATAGGTCAAAAAAAAGTGATTTAGAAAAGGATTGGGATTCAGCTCTAAAAATAAATTATATGAAAGGGCTTTGAGCCTGATGTAGAGAAGACCCGATAGCAGTCAATTGTGCAAATACATTAGAAAAGGTGATATTTTATCACCTTTTCTAATGTTAAGCTCTTTAAAATTTCTTTTACTTGATCATTGGCAGTATGATTCTGCTGAGGTGATTTCCTCCATGATGGATAGAATTTGTTGCTATGACCCCTTCGGTTTCATCGTAAGTATTTCCGCCAGTGTTCATATTTCGATCAAATCTCGGGAAATTGGAACTGCTGATTTCGATTCTGATATGATGACCTTTCGCAAAAAAATTGGAAGTGCTCATAGGAGTCATCTTGACTTCATAGACTTTTCCATCCTCCATCCAGACTTCTTTTTCATAGCCCTCTCGATAGCGGACACGTTGGATAGTTTCATCTAGATTATACGCTTTACCATCTGGATGGACATCGATCAGTTTGATGGTGATATCGGTATCCTTGGCGTCTGAAGAGAGGTAGAGATAAGATTCAATAAAACCTGAAACTTCGACACCCTCTTCCAGTACTTCTGAAGTGTATACCAAGATGTCATTTTGCATTTCCATTTCGCTTTGATCAAATGAACCACCGGTTACCGCGTTTCCGGTACAGCAGACATTTCCTCCATTGGATTCCACAGGCATCATTGGATCATATTTGAACGTATCGGGATTGTCTTTTCTAGGTTTTTTTGAACTCAGCGTACCGGTGCCAAGTCTTGTGTTTGCTTTACCATCAGATTCCAGATACATGGTGGTCATCACTGCGTCTGCAGGCGGCCACACATCTGAACTCTGCCATTCATTTGAGCCCATAGTATAATACTGGACTTTTGGCATTTCAGATACCAGCTCTGACGGTTCACCTTTTAGCCACTTGTCAAACCATGCTGTGATCATCTCATCATAATTTAGGCGGGCATCACCTACACTCAAATCACCCACTTTTGTGTTTTCTGTAGCTCGGGTATAAGAGCAATGAAGCACTGGAGCGATGACTAGATACTGGTTGTTTCTTGCCATTTCGGAGACTGCATTTTGTCTTACATGATTATATAGTGCGATGTTTGGTCCGGCGGAAACGTCAAACCATGAAACAAACCAAAAGCTTGGCTTATCAAAAGGCTGCTTATCATGGTATAATCCACTATCAAACCATTTGGGATCATTTGGCTTTCTAGTGATCATTTCCTCATAGACTCCCTCTGGACCATTTGCAGCCTTTATTATATCCTGAATTGGCAAGTGGCTTAGCGCCGCTTTGGAGTCAATTCTAGGATACTCAGGTGACATATCATAGAAACGCTGAAGTCGTAATAAATCTTCTTGGCCGATTCCTTTTGGAAGTTTTGGTGCCATAGGATCGTGCTGTACACTGTATAACCAATTGGTGAAAAGCATCTGTCCGGCACCACCTCGGTACCAATTCCCTTGCTCCCAGAAATCACCTATTTTACCTACACCGGCACCATAACCTTGAGGAACTAAAGCTGCTAATGCTGGATGGTCAAGTGAGGCTACAGCCATCTGCCATTCGGCTGTAGATGAACATCCTAGCGTACCTACTTTGCCGTTAGACCAGGCTTGTTTAGCCATCCAATCAACGGCATCGTAACCATCAGTGAGTGGCATACCTAAGATATCCCATTCTCCTTCAGAAAAGTATCGTCCTCGTTCATTTTGAACCACGTAAGCGTAGCCTTTTTTGATCCAGGACAGTGCAGTCTCCATGGTCCTTGTATTCATTTCGCCATTTCCCCAAGTGTTGAAATTGTAGGGAGTTCTGGAAAAAACGATTGGGACCTTTTTGTCTCCTTTTGGTCGGTAGATATCGGTGGCTAATCTGACTCCATCGCGCATGGGCATCATGACCTTCTGGTCAATAATTCCCACCTCATCGAGCTGATCTAAAATTGATTTTTCTTGTGCCTGTGCCGAGAAGCACAGCAAGCTCAACATGAAAAATCCTAAAATTCTAAAATTGTGTTTCATTGAAAATAAATTAGGTTTAAATTCAAGTTAAGAACGAAGGTCAACATTCAACATTTATTTTTTTGGAATGGAAATTCAAGGAGTTAAATGGCTTTAGTCTGAGCAGGATTGTTTTTTCAATGGTAATCTATTTTTCATTCGGAGCAATTTGAAAATTGAATTCAAGCTCATTTCAGTTATTTCTTTTGTTTTCCTTTTGAAGTCCTAAATTTGCCCTTTCAAGAATCAGTTATATGTCCGATAATCCATTGAACGCCCTTAGTACTTGGGTAGAAATACCAAAAAGCTCAGATTTCACGATTTACAACCTGCCATTCGGAGTTTTTGAAAATAAAAAACTCAGTCCAAGAATTGGTGTGGCCATTGGTGACAAGATCGTAGATCTAAGTGTTCTCGATCAAGAAGGGTTTTTTGCCAGTCTATTTTTACCCGAAGGGCTATTTTTAACGGAATCATTAAATGAGATGATTGCCCTAGGGAAAGTGCAAACCCGTAAAATCCGCGAACGAGTACAACATTTGCTTTTGGCAGAAAATGAAGATCTTCGAGATCATTCTATCCGGGGCAAAGTGATGGTCAACAGGAAAGAAGCAGAGATGCTTTTGCCTGTGAAGATCGGAGATTATACGGATTTCTATAGCAGTATAGAGCATGCCACCAATGTAGGCGCAATGTTTCGAGACGCTGAAAATGCATTATTGCCAAACTGGAAACATCTGCCGGTAGCCTACCACGGTCGGGCATCTTCGATTATACCTTCGGGAGTACCAATACATCGCCCAAAAGGACAATTTAAAGATCCTGATATGGAAAAGCCAGCTTTTGGCCCAAGCCGAAGATTGGACTTTGAGTTGGAATTGGCCTTCATTACAGGTAAGCAGACCAAACTGGGCGACTCCATCGCTACTTCAGAAGCAGAGGATTATATCTTTGGATTTGTGCTTTTCAATGACTGGTCAGCCCGAGATATTCAGGCTTGGGAATACGTTCCATTAGGCCCTTTCCTTGGCAAAAGCTTTGCCTCATCGATTTCCCCTTGGGTAGTGCCCATCGAGGCTTTGGAGCAATTTCGAATTGAAGGGCCTGCACAAGACCCTGAGGTTTTGGATTATTTGAAATACGATCGACCGGGTAATTTTGACTTGAAATTGGAAGTATATATCCAGCCGGAAGGTCAAAAGGCATCCAAGGTCACTACCTCAAATTTCAAATACATGTACTGGAATGTCGCACAGCAATTAGCGCATCATACTGTCAATGGATGTAATGTCAATGTAGGTGATGTGATGGCTTCAGGTACTATTTCGGGCAAAGATGAAACTTCCTACGGTTCCATGCTTGAGCTCTCCTGGAAAGGAACTAAGGCTGTGAAGCTGGAAACTGGTGAAGAACGTAATTTCATTGAAGATGGTGATACGGTAACCATGAGGGGGTTTGGTGAAAAGGACGGAGTTAGAGTAGGATTCGGAGAGTTGAGTGCCAAAGTTCTACCTGCGAAATAAGTCTATATGATTATCCGCAATTATGCCACTAACCTATTTTTCTTTGCTAACTGATAGTAATACCCGCCAAGGCGAGGCAGGCCCGCCACGGCGAGGCAAGCCGATGATGTTCCGATAGTCATCGGAAGAAGTACCGGTAATGCCAGTGTTTACCATGTATTAGGCTGCTTTTTTATTTTTATCGGTGCAATTGCGGATATACATAAGTCTAATGTATAGCTGAAGAATAGCCTTGGAGAATTCCTCAAGGCTATTTTTTTTCTTTAATTATCAGATCTTCGATAATCCTTTATATTTCAAAATAGGACTCAAGCTTGATCAAATATTTTTAGTGCAGAAGCTATTGAGACTTCAGCACTAAATCCTGATTATATTATTTCTGATTACCCGAAATGATGCCAGTGACCTTTCTCTTTCTTTGTTTAATCGGCGAGTCAGGCCCACTAGGGCGAGTCAGCTCATGACGTCTCAATAGCTGTCGGGAGAAGTACGATAATGCTAGTATTCACCATTTATTAAATCGCCTTTTGCCTTTTACTGGCGTAATTGTGGATATAGATATCATTTTATTAAGACTTTTTTATTTTTGCTGTAGTTCTCTTTCATTGCATCAAAATCATAAGTAGGATCTTTACCTGCATCCTTTTGTGCTTTGAAATCCTTCAATGCTTCCAAAGCGGGTTTGCGCAGCAACAAAATCGCAATCACATTCAGCCAAGCCATCAGGCCAACACCGATATCCCCTAATGTCCAAGCCAGTTCTGCAGTTCGGACAGTTCCAAAGTAGGTAGCTGCAAGTATGAGTCCTCTAAGCGCATAAGTTGGCCACTTCTGTTTTCCATCTTTTTGGAGATAACTTAAATTGGTTTCGGCTATGTAATAATATGCCATGATTGTAGTGAATGAGAAAAAGATCAAGGCAATTGCAACAAATGCAGGTCCAAAATTCGGGAAATATTCACTGATGGCAAACTGGGTATACTCTGGGCCAATACTTACCCCAGGGAGATTCTCTACGATAAAACCTCCATTCGGATTGACAACGTTAAATTTCTGGGTGAAAAGAATCATAAACCCTGTGGCGGAGCATACAAAAAGCGTATCGATGTACACTGAAAATGCTTGCACAAGGCCCTGTTTTGCAGGGTGAGAAGCTTCAGCAGCTGCGGCAGCATGCGGAGCTGTTCCTTGGCCGGCTTCATTAGAGTAGATGCCCCTTTTGATTCCCCAGGCAATCGCCATTCCAAATACTCCAGAATAGGTTGATTCTAGGTTGAATGCTGATTTGACTATCAAGCTGAAAACGGCAGGAATCTCTGAGAAATTCAGTCCTATGATAATCAGGGCAATAATGATGTATCCAAACGCCATGAACGGAATAACGATTTCAGCTACTTTCCCAATACGTTTGATTCCTCCGAAAATAATCAATCCCAGAAACAAGCAGACGATTCCCCCAGTATATTCAACAGGGAAATCAAACGCATTCTTCACGCTTAGCGCGATGCTGTTGCTTTGTACTCCCGGCAAAAAGAAACTTGTGCTCAATATGGTCACTAAAGCAAAAATCATCGCATACCATTTGATTCCCAGCCCTTTTTCAATGTAGTAAGCAGGGCCTCCTCTATATTGTCCATCTTTAACTTCCTTGAAGATCTGACCGAGTGTAGCCTCCACATAGGCAGATGATGCTCCCAAAAATGCAATCACCCACATCCAAAAAAGTGATCCTGGCCCTCCCATGGCAATGGCAGTTGCAACACCGGCTATATTCCCAGTTCCTATTCTTCCAGACAATGCCAAAGCAAATGCTTGAAATGAGGACACACCTTGAGCGGAAGATTTTCCTGAAAAGAGCAGTTTAATCATCTCCTTGAAATACCGGACCTGCAAAAAACGAGTGACCACCGAAAAATAGATCCCTGCCCCAAGACAAAGAATGATTAAGGCATTACTCCAAATCAAATCATTGATTGAGTAGATAAGTTGCTCCATTAGAAGTTTTTCGAATTAAGGGGTGGTTGGATCTTAGTCAAAAGGTCAAAACATAAATAGCATTGAACATTTGCAGATTAAATATAGAGGGTAATCCTAATTATACATAAGGAATTGAGATAAATGGGATTTTATTCTGGGGCAATTTTGGGATGACGCTAGAATTTCTTTGAATTGATATTAAAAAGCCAATGCTGAGTTAAAGTAGTAGTCAGAAAAAATTAGAAAATAAGTCTTTCTCTCATAATCAGATCACTAATGAAAACTGCAAGACTAATTATGTCAAATGAAATCAGAACTGATTAGTATACCCCATCACTATTTTTTTACTGTTGTACTACAAATAATTTAGATTTTACCTTCATTTTTATGAATTTACACTTATTGGATTGGGGTAATATTTTTGGATAAGAGTCGGTAAAAGGCCTGGAAAATGGCTTTCAGGCTAGTATTGGTTATATTTTCTACGTCGGGAATTACCCGTTCGATTTCGAATCTTGAGATAATATCAAGATTTAAAAAGCTTGCACTGTTGGATTTTCGGCGACTCTAATTGCTATAAACATACTTGACTTTTTTAGAAATAGAGAAGTTCAAAAATGGCTTTACTCCTAGATCAAAAGAAGCTATGTTTCTTATTAGTCTACTAGATAACTGGATAAACACTCAGAACCATATTGATGCTGAATATCAGGCTAGTATATATCTGATTTTATAAACTTTCAGATTTTCATTGACTTATTTCACTTCTTATCAGAATTTAAAAAAAAGATTTGCTGTGCTAAATTAATAACCTGATAATTTGAGCTTCAATTAATCAAAAAAGCCAGCTTTTAGAGCTAGCTTTTTTTAAAGTTTGTAAATAGCCTTATTCGAATCCGATTTTTTTCAATCCGTTATGGCTGATTTTGATCGCTTCCATTGGATCAAGTCCGAAAGTCTGATCTTGCTCTACATGGTAATATTCCATACCTGATTTTTCCTTTTCTGCCAAGATTCGCTTGAAATCAATCGAGCCTGTTCCCACTGGAGCAAATTCTCCTGCAGCATTCATATCTTTTACATGCCAAACTTTAAATCTTTCTGGATACTTTTCGAAGTAAGCCAAAGGGTCTGCTCCGGCTTTCGTAACCCAAAATAAATCCATTTGGAAATTCACCTGTGCAGGATCTGTATTCTCTAGGATATAATCTGCCAGAATAGTCCCATCTGCCATGGGCTTGAATTCGAAATCATGATTATGATATAATAATTTCAAACCTGCACTGCTGCATTTCTCTCCTAGCGTTTTTAGAATTGAAAGTAAATCCTCTTTACTTCCTTTCATTCCCATGCCTTCAGGACCGAACGTAAACATGCCCATTGGAGGAACTGGAATTACGAAATAACTGATTCCAGCTGCTTTTACATCAGCAATCAACTGATCTGCATTTTCCATGGTTACCATTCCCATGTGTGCACTCATCGCAGTAAGTCCAAGCGACTCAAGATAGACTTTGAAATCAGGAGGGGTCATTCCGTAGAATAATCCATTGTCGTAATTGGCAGTCTCCACATAAGCATAGCCTGCATCGGCTACAGCTTTTAGTGTTGCTTTTGGATCCAGAGCCATTGAGTCTCGGAGGGTGTAAAGTGCTAGACCACCGGATCGTTCAACTTGTTTTTCAGTGACTTCTGTGATTTCTTCGGTTTCTGTTTTTGGATCGCATGCGGCAAATCCAATTGCTAAAAAAGCAAGCAGAAATAGGTTAGATAAGCGTAATTTCTTCATTTGTAGGGTTGAGTTTATTTGTCCGTGAAGATAGAGAAATGAGACTGAAAATTCCATCAGCTAGCATACGGATGTCTCTGAGGCGATCTTGGAATTGTGGTTATCGGGTTTTGAGCTGAATTTTATCCCAATTAAGTCGAGGGGATTTTCCTGCTACTCTGAAAATGGAACAAATTTTTTCCACAGCCATCCGTACCCTATAAATTCAAATATGTTTATTCTGAATAGTTCGTCTTTTTCAGCACCCGCTTCACTAGCGGCCCTATAGTCAATCCTTGAGCGATAATGGAGAAGACCACAATCACGTAAGTAACCGTCAGGAAAAGCTCCCGCTCCATCTGAGGTTCGAGTGAAAGTGCCAAAGCAATGGAAATTCCGCCTCGGATTCCTCCCCAAGTCATGATCAAATTTGTCTTTGGGATAAACTCCAGCTTCTTTTTAAATAGTTCAACAGGACCGGAAAGTGCTAAGAATCTTGCTAGAAGTGCCACTGGGATCGCTAGTAAGCCAAAAATCAGGTAGTTGGGACTCAACGAAATGATCAAAAGTTCCAGCCCGATCAACACGAAAAGGAGCGCGTTTAGTAATACATCGATCAATTCCCAAAACTTGTCGACGTAGTTATTTGTATTTTCTGACCAAGCAATTTCTGGAGCCTTATTTCCAATGAAAATTCCCGCGACTACGACAGCGAGCGGCCCAGAAACATGTAGATAGTGAGCTAGAGCTGATACGCCCATTACCAAGGCCAGTGTAATCATTACCTCTGTTTCGAAATTATCGATGACTTTCATCAATCTGAATGCAATCCAACCCATAATCAAGCCGAGGATAATTCCTCCGATGACTTCCTCGATAAATAACAAACCGACATCTCCAAAACTCATCGAATCCAAGCCCTGCTGGGCGATTTTGAAAATCACAATAAAAACTACCACACCCACCCCGTCATTAAAAAGTGATTCACCAACGATTTTGGTCTCCAATTTTTTCGGAGCATCCGCATCTTTCAAAATTCCCAAGACTGCAATCGGATCTGTAGGGGAGATCAGGGCCCCAAAAAGCAAGCAGTAGATGTAATCGATCGGGTAGCTAAATGCGAGAAACAGGTAATACATCATCGTTCCAATCAGAAAAGTAGAGATCACTATTCCGATGGTTGCAAAGAGTGCAATAGGTCCTTTTTGTTTTTTGAGTGAATCCAGCTTGGTGTGAAGTGCTCCTGCAAAGAGCAAAAAGCTCAGCATCACATCGAGCAGTACCGTTTCAAAATCGATGGAATCAATCAATAAATTGGCTTCCTCCATGATGTAGGGATTGAAAGTTCCTAGAATATTGAGTACCACGGTGAAAGCGATTGCAATAATCATCAGTCCAATCGTGAAAGGGAGTTTGAGAAATCGTGCATTGATAAATGCAAAGCCTGCTGAAAGGATAATCAGGATGGTAATGATATTAAAAATGCTCATGGTGAAATTTAAAGTCTGGTTTGGAAGAATTTACTTTTAAAGAAAAATCTGAATTGGAAACTAGAAAATTAAAATTTTCCTGTTCTCAGATTTATAGGAATATGAAAGTAATATAGATCAATCCTATGGCGGCTACTAACCACAGCAACCAAAAAGGCTTGCGTTTCAGTGGATTTCTGCCCCAAAAGGCCAGGGTAAGCTTCATCATTAGTGGTCTGTTTTTGGCGATGGAATTATATCCGTGATCGCTGAGCCAGCGGAATAGCCCAGATTGCTGATACCAGCGATGCCAGTACTTTTGGGGTTTCTTGAAATACCACAAAGTCCGATAGGCTGAATCAGGACCGCTGAAGACAGCACCATCAGGCTCGATTAATCTGGAAGCTTTTTTGAATTCCTTGAGTGGGATTTCCGGAAATTCCTCGGCAACTTCTTGAAATGTATCGTAAGTCAAATGCACCGTTTTACTTTTCCAAACGATGATCCAGTATTTGCAAAATCCACATTCGCCATCCCAGATAAATAGTGGTTGTTTGGGAGTGTTTTGAGTTTTTAGGATTTTAGCAAACATTTGAAATTTATTTTGGAAAGGATCAAGCGTTAGTTAGGTAGTACGATTTTTAGAAAAAATTGATGTAACCAGCGCTTTAACCGCTTACTCAAAACAATAATCTACCCAAAAATGGCGGTGAGTTTTCCAAGATTGGTCAAAACAAGAATTTTATTGAACTGCAGGGAGTTTAGAGCCTGCGGAATTGAAAATCTTCTCTGAGGTCAAGACTATCAAAATATTCAGTGCTATTTATTTGACTGCATTCAGACTGTGTACTGATAAAGACTGTGCGTTCCCTCTTCTGAGCTTAATCAATTTAGGATTTGGGCTACTTATTGGCAGGCGCACCAAAAAGCCATCATTCCCCTTTCACATACTTTCGCCAGTGATGTTCTTCTTAAAAAACCCTAGCACTTCACGGATTTTTTGATTTGAAATAAGGCTTCATGCACCCCCAATTCGCGGGTAATTGGCACACCAGGGGAAAATGTTTCCACTAATTCTTTACTGGGGATAATCGCCGAACTCATTTATATATTCCAAAAAAATCTGAATTTTCGATTCAAGCTTTCTTTGAATTATGCTTCAAAAATCTTTAGAACCATAGCGCTTATTTGTCTATATCTATAGTTTTCTGTTCTGGAGGATTCAACTCCAACAGTAAATCAATATGTACTTGAGGGCGAGGATGACTTAAGGCAATCGGCGTTACACTAAAGCCTTGCTCCTTTAGCAACTCCTGAACAGCAAGCTCACCAATAAGATGGCCTGCACCAACTGCTACAAAGCTAGGTTCTCTGAGCATTTCTACCAGTTGGGGCACCCAATACTGATTTCTCTCAATGGCCATGGGAGTTGCTCCTCCTGCCTTTTTGCTCATCGCTAAAATGTCACCTTTCAAATACTCTGCAAACATAATTGCGCTAGTTAGCATTTGAAGTTCTATGACTAATCCCAGATTATTTGTGTTACTCATTCGGGAATATTTTTTGGCGTATCTCAGAAGACGCTTTTCATCTGGTTCCAAGCCCTTTAGTTGGATATCATTATCAATTGCCAAAGCTTTAAGCTCTGCTTCCATGCTCATTACACTATCGGAGAACCGTAAGGCGAATAAACTTCCCAACATGAAATAAGGCTTTCTATTTAACACGCTCATTTTTTCCGATTCAGATCCGGCTATCTTCTCATCGATATACTTTTGAAAATTGTCCTTACGACTTCCTTTTAGCTTATCTAGCACAGTTTGGCCTTGTTTATAACGAGTGGCTTGATTGATTTTATTACTGTATTTGGTCGATCTAGCCAAGCCCATTTCGGTAATCAAGCTAGTGGTTTTGGCCAAAGCCTCTTTCACTTCTCTTGGTACCTGGTACCAGCCTTCTGGATAGTTATGATAAGTACCAAGAAGAAAGGAGGTTGCTTTGGTCTCAGGGTGAGTTAGTTTATAATAAATAGACTCATTTTGCGCGGACAATTGTACTGGTAGGCAAGTTATAAGTGCTATTATCCCGAGTATTGTAAGTCTATTTCTACAGCAAAATCTTTTCATTCCAACTGAATAATTTATAAAACTAATTTTTTTGCGAAGTAATAATTTTGAATTCTGGATAGAATTTAAAATTAAAAGTAGTTCATTATTTTTTATGTTAGTCATTCTTTGACCTGAGGGCTTATGTAGTTCTTACTTCCTCTTACTTGTGTTCCCAAGGGAGATTATTCGATTCCCCCTCCACATACTTTCGCCAGTTATGTTCTTCTTTAAATCCTAGCACTTCCTTGATTTTTAGATTTGAAAATAAGGCTTCATGCTCTTCCAGTTCGCGGGTGATTGGCACACCTGGGAAAAATGTTTCCGCCAATTCTTTGCTTGGGATAATTGCGCCGTTGTGATCGTTTCCAGCATTGAAAATCTGAAAACCCAGTTCATCTTTTTGTAAACATAAATCCACAATCTGTCCCAGATCACGCGCATCAATGTAGCAAAACGCATTCCTGCGCCGTACTTCAGGATGTTTGAAATAATGCGGAAACAGCTCAGCGTATTCGTGCGGCTCAATCACATTTCCGATCCGAAGGGCATAAATATCAACCCCTGATCTTCGCTGGAAGCTGCGCGCCGTCTTCTCATTCACCACCTTTGATAATCCATAGCTATCCATGGGATCCACATCATACTCCTCATCCAAAGGCAGGGAATGTGGATTGGTTTTGCCATCAGAAAAACAGATGCCGTAAGTGGTCTCAGACGAAGCAATAATAATCTTCTTGATTCCAAGCTTCACAGCCGCCTCAATCACATTATAAGTACCGATCGTATTGACTCGGAAAGTTTCATTATCCGGGTTGATCAAGATCCTGGGCACGGCAGCAAAATGTACTACTGCATCAAATTTGGGTACGCCGGTTCCAGATTCCAACTCATCAAATCCGGCATAGGAACTCATGGCATTAAACATTTGGCCAGAATCAGTAATGTCAGCGATCAGGTTATCCACTCCAGGATGATCTAAAGGTTTTAGGTCTACATTCATCACGCGATGTCCCTGTGCTACAAGATACGAGATTACGTGCTTGCCTGCCTTTCCTGATCCTCCGGTAAAGAATATTCGCTTTTTGGTCATGGGTTCTGCTATTTATTGATGAGTATAGTTGCTGATAGGGTTGAATGTGGCCTGTATACTTCTTGTATGTTTCAAACTTACTAACCATCAATTTAAGGATAATGAAATTTCTTTCTACCTATAATTTTGTTCTTGGAAAGTTTTGGGAGCTAGGCTATAAAAAGTATTTACTTGTTCCCATTGTAGTCTACTGGATTTTTTTGTCCAGTTTCAACTCGTTACTATTTATTTTCAGTCTTACAGACTTTCGCCTGTTGTAGACACCATATTCTAGCTCAAATTCTTTTTGGTATTCCTCTTCTACAATCCATTTTATTAATGTTGGATTATAAAAAAGTCCAATTTCGAATAGATTTTGATTCGGTTCTGCATCAAATTCAGAAAAGCAATTAATAAATTATGAGAAACTTCCGAACTTGGTAATCCCACACACCCGTTCCGTCATCAATTTTATAAATCTTTACCAATAAATAATCCACTTTGTTTTCTCCGATTAACTCTGAGTTATTCAAAGCTTTTATCAATGTATAATTTTCAGATTCTTCTATTTTCAGTTTATTCTGTTCACAAGATATATGGACCAAACAAATTGTAAATAGTATGATTAATGATGATTTCATTTTTCAGGAGGTGGCTAAATTAGTTAGTATACTGTGTTTTGGAACTATTTCTTTAGAATTATAAGGCTGTCATAGTTTTCTTGTAAAAAATTACAATTCCTCCTCCGGAACAGCCATGATGTGATTGCCCACCAAAAGGCATTTCCCATCCACTTCGACATACGTTCGCATAAAGTGATACCTGGTAGGTATGGGACCTCGATCGACGATAGTAATTCCAGTAACTATGGCAGTTTTCCCGGTAATCGCCACCTTCACTTCGCTTTGAATCCTGGATTTTGTATCGATGATGCCCGCTTCTTTCTGGCTTTTTACTCGTACTACGACAGCAGTTTTATTATCGTTCATAGAATTATAATTGTGAATCCAGACAAACTCCTTGGCTAAAACAGATTCCATAAAGTCTGGATCAGGCTGAAGATTCGCCTCTTCCCATTTGGCGTCCAACGCCTTGATGTTTTCTGCCGTCATGCAGGTTTGCTGGGCAGTGGCTGAGAAAATGATAATAAAGCTGAACAGAAATCCTAGCGTTAATGATTTCATAGCGGTGGAGGTGATGGGTTTGAGACAGATTAATTTAGTTAATTTGAGGGAGTTTATTCGTTTCACTCTTTCAGTCCAATTTTGTCCTTATAAAGTTTTTAACTCGTACACTTTTGACCTTACCAGCTTGTATCCGAAAATTAAAAAGTCCACCATCATCTGTGCTGAAAAATGTAGCCTCATTTTCTGGCAATATGAATTCCAGCTCCTCTGAAAATTCAGTATTGACTGCTAAGCCATTTTTCAAGATAGAAATTAACACAATTCCAAGTTCAGGAATCCGATACCTCCCTACATAAATGGTTCGCTCTTCTTACCTCATCGCCTGCACCTTTCTTCGATTTGGCGATACTCCAGGCAGGTCATATTCCGCAGCGCTACTCAAAAGAATTTCTTGGATGATACTTCCATTGTCCGAAGCTAAACTCAGAAACCCCTGGGCCTACTCTATGATCATTCATTCCTGCAGTAAGCATTTCATTTACAGTGCTGGATTTTAGCAAACCATCTTTTTTGCTCTGGTAGATGTGCTGGATTTCCTTTGCCCAAAGGATCAATTGAGAAGGCGTAGTCTAAAGTCCAGCTACTGCCATTTCAGGATAGATTGGCCATTTTCCTTCTACTTTAGTTCCATCGCCTCGATAGCCTGTGGCGGCAATAATATGGTATTTTTCCGAAAGTGGATTTTCAAAAGTGCTGGAAATCATGCCTAGCGGTCCCAATATGTTTTTTTGCATGATCTCAGGAAAGGATGAGCCTTCCAGATCCGTGATCATCAATTGCATGATGGTGTAGCCTCCGCCAGAATACATCCAACTTTCACCGGGTTTTTTATACACACGAACTGAATTCGTATTTCCTTTGCCATCCAAAACCTCTGGAACGGTCGGAATGGTGTCACCTTTATCATAACCTGGAAAACCCCAAACGGTCAAGCCAGCGGTATGATTGAGGGTTTTTCGAGTAGTTACTTTGGCTTCTTTGGTGAATTCATTTTCAGGTACTTTCCAATACTTGAGGTATTCATTGGCGTCGGTATCCGGATTGATCAGACCAGATTCCACGAGCTGATGCGCACGCAAGGCTGCAAACTGGCTTGCTGATCGAACCTGCAAGAAGTATTGTCTCTAAGGTAATCGATCTGTTTTCACTGCTATTCACCATGCCAGCGGCCCTAGCCCATTCGATTTACCCATTTGCTAAAAAGGCAATGCTAACTCCCGGAATGCCAAGTTCCCGCAATCGCTCCTCGATATCGAATAATGGAATACTGTCGCCTTCGATTTGTAGATTGGGCTGCAAGCCATTTTCAATTGTGCTAATCCATTCGACTAATGTGACTTGATCTGATTCTTTTTCGGGAGAGCAGGAGAGGAGTAAAAGGCAAAAAGCTGAAATAATAAAGTAGCGTATGATTTTAAGGTTTTGATAAAAATAGGGAATTCAATCAGAAAATGGGGTGTGTTCGAGCAATTCAACATACGATGAATAATCGTATGTTGAATTAAATTATCAACGATATGAAAATCACAGCATTAATTGAAGATAATTTGATCCAAGAGGTGATCGCAACTTCCGGAGCAAATAACATCACCGAAGCACTTAAAATCACATTAAATGATTGCTTGTCCCGAAGAAAGCTGGCGGAACTGGCAAAGGATATAACCACCGAACCAATTGAGTTCTGTTATGGCGCAGATCAACTACGGGATAGTAATCAGCGATGAGGAAGGTCTTGGTGGATATTTCTGTTTGGATTCAGTTTCTAAAAGGCAGCAACCAGTTTTTTTCTTCCATGCTCAAACTTATTGAGAATGGGGAGATCTATACCTTGGAACTGATTTTTGCTGAGTTGCTTCAGGGAGTCATAACGAATCGTGAATTAAAACTCATTACGGATTTTTATGCCCAAATGCGGGTCTTGGATCAACCGGGTTTGATTTTTGAGTCTGGTGATTTTTCCAGAAAAGAAGGCCTGATCAACACCGGAATAGGGTTGATCGATGCTGTTAGTATCAATTCTGCCAATCAATTTGGCCTAGAACTGTGGACCTTGGATCGAAAGATTCTTGGGTATTTGGGAGTGCAGAAATGAGCAGCAGTTGAAATGCATCACTTTTTACTTATGTGAGGTCTCTATACTGAATTAAATATCCCGAAGGGTATTGAGATTTAAATGTTGCCTGAGGCTGGTTGAGTCAACAATGCCTAGTCGATTTGCTAAGAATTTTTCAAAGATCTAAATTCAGTTTTATTCAGTTGATTTAAGCTCTGTAAAACTACTTGTCTCGAGAAAAATCCGTTTTACAATGGGATGTTTTAGTCGAATATCTTTTTCAAGTCTGCATACGGCCTTCTCTATATCGAGCGAAGATTGTTTTTTATTAAACCGAATATCAATGGCCAACAAAACATCGTGCGGACCAAAATACATGGTTAATGGTTTTCTTGCTTTATCTACCGATTCATCGGCATGCACAATTTTCAAAATACTGTCAGACATTTCGGGATTCGCACCTTCACCTATTAGTAAGCCTTCACTCTCTATTGCCAATATCAATGCTACTACAGCAAGTAAAAGGCCGATGACTATAGATGCATAGGCATCAAACTGGGCATCTTCAAAATAGTGGCCTAGATATAAGCCGGTAAAAGCTATTAGCAAACCTATCAGAGCGGCTGTATCTTCCAATATCACGGCAAAGCTCCCGGGATCCTTGCTTAGTTTAATTGCCTTCCAATAACTATTATCCCCTTTTTGCTTTCTAAAACTTTTTAAAGCAAAGAATAGCGCTGAACCTTCAAATAGAAAAGCCAAACCTAACACGATGTAACTCCAGAATGGGTCGGCAAGAGCAACAGGATCAGATATATGAGAAATGCCTTTGTATAAAGACATTCCGCCACCAATTGAAAAAATAAGTATGGCAACAATCAAAGACCAGAAATAGAGTTCTTTGCCATGACCGAATGGGTGATTATCATCAGCGGGTTTTTTACTCTTATGGATCCCAAATAAAAGTAATCCTCCGTTTCCAGTATCTACTAACGAGTGAATTCCTTCTGAAATCATGGCTGAACTTCCGCTAATACTTGCTGCTACAAATTTTGCAATGGCTATCAAGAGGTTTGCAGTAATTGCAGCATATATGGGTAATTTACTTCCCGATGTATCCATTTTTGAAATTGAAATAATTTTATGAATTGAAATATGCACTATTCAGTACACAGCAAGACACTTTATTTATCATGCTTACTGGATAATATCTGACAAAATCTTCAGCAAAAAAAGGTAAAATCACACTGGTTGTTTTCTGACTTGAAAGATCAGCCTAAGCTAAATCACTACTATCTGAATGGCGGGCAACCATGAAACAAAAGATGCCAAAACCCAGCGTTCCTAAGGCCACTGTTCCCATAAAGAGATTACCATAGGGTAAACTCAATAAATATTGTAAAGCACCCTCTGTTCCCTTAAACGCACTGGCATTGCTAGCCAGGCTAACCCTGATTATAAAAAAAGAAATGATACCAAAGACCGCCCCTCTTGCTATATACCCATATCTTCCGATTTGTTTTACCACTGTGAGTTCATTTTTACTGTCAGGATTTTGATCAATCTGCCTCATGAATTTGCCACTAATTCCCAAATAGAACTGCCATATTGCACTCAAAGCCATCCCTATACCTATTATCCAGATTACCCAGATTCCCCATTCCTTGTCCTGCAACTGGCTTAGTGCTGCCTTTTTAGTATCATCGTCGGACGAGCCCCCCTTACTAAAAAGTGGTTTTGCAAACGAAAAAGCAATGAATGCATAAAATATTCCCGAATAAGCGAATTGGATTCTGGTACCAATCCTTTTTTCATCTTCGCCGCCGCTGGGATCAACTGCGGCTTCGTAAAATCTCCATAAGCTATAGGCCAATAAGCCTAAAGCTACAATCGTGGTGAGTATTACTCCTCCAGGCAACTCATGAAGAAATTGAACAATTCCAGATTTTCCTTTAATATCTCCACCTAAGCCAAAGGCAACCATCGCGGATAAAATTCCTATCAGGGAATACACCAAACCCTTACTGTAAAAGCCAAATTGCTTTACTTTTTTTATTTTATCTTTCTTTGATTTCTCCATATCATGATTACCCCAATTTGGGAATTTCTCTGAGGAATTAGTATGAGGAATAATAAATAACACAAGTAGTGCCATCGTTAAGAACCCTTATTTTCGCGCTGATTTTTAAATCCTATCCAGTCTTGGGTTTTATGGCAACTTGGTGCTGCCAGGATGATTCGATAGAACGGACAAATTCGGTGGAGCTTGATGGGATTTTGATCAACTCGAATTGACTTTCGAGTCCCGTGATTTTTCCAGAAAAGAAGGCCTGATCAACAACCTAATAGGATTGATCGACCCAGTGATAATTAATTCCGCCAACCAATTTGGCTTAGAACTCTGGACCTTGGATCGGAGGATTCTTGGGTATTAGAGGAAGAAGAAATCTCAAAATTTATAGAATCTTTCTTTGACTAGCTCGGAAGGAGCCTAACCATTCGTGAACCTGTACGAAGTGCAGTGTAATTCATAAACTACTATTCTATAGCCCTGATAGGGGCGATACTTATTGGTCATGCTCACGTCAGGGCTTCGATTTCTTGAATATTTATAATGCCCCCAGTTTCGCTGAAGGTCATAAATTGTGACAATCATTGGGATCTTATTTTTAATGAAATTACAGGAGACTTAATAATAACCTTAACCAATTCAAAAAGTAAGCATAAAAATATGTCTGGTTGTATTTCCAGCTTTTGGAATGTCGCTCGTTCTGTAAATACTTATGAAGATTGGGATGATGACTTTTTGAAAAATCTGGTTGGATTTCAAATTCTAAAAAATAGGAAGCGGTAGAAGCTCTCGACCAGTGTATAGGACTAGTCCCTGGTTAATTGTTTCAATGGTACAAATCAGAACAGTTGAATTTTTACTTTTCTTTTTTCTTACGACTTTCTAAATAGTGATGCCAGAGAAAGTAAGTGGCGAGCGAGCGTAGTGGTTTCCATCTCTCTGCGAAAGAAACTATTTCTTCCTTTGTTTCGGCAGACGTAAGATCCTTCATAGTATTGAAAAGTGCAATATCGCCAATGGGCAGAATGTTCTTTGCCTGCAAACTTAGCATCAGGTAAACATCCGCTGTCCAATTGCCGATACCTTTGATGCTTGTCAGTTCCTTTCTTATTTCTTCTTCGCTTTTTACAGACATCTTCTCAAGATCCAGAGAATTATCTCGTATGGCTGATGATAATGCCCGGAGATAGGTTGATTTCTGACGGCTGATCTGGCAACTGCGCATTTCATCATCGGAGAGCTTTAAAATAGTCGATGGCGTAAAATCCTTTATATAAGAGCTTAGTTTGAGAAAATGTGCATTGGCAGAAGTCAAACTAACTTGCTGTTCCAAAATTATTTTTGATAATGTCTCAAACCCTTGTGGTCTCGTCCAATTGGGTGGTGATTGATATTTACGATAAATCTCAGCAATGATCTTATCTTTTTTGATAAGGGTTTTGATATCTGTATCGTTGACAATGCTATCCATGATGCTAGTGTTTTGTTGAGGTAATCGATGAAATAAAAAAATGGCCGGTTAGAAGTCCAAGCCATTTCGAACTAGTTATTGGAAGGGATAGTAAAACAGTTAATCCCGACAATTGTCGGGATATTAAGAAAATTAGCGTGGAATTGCTTCCGATAATTATCGAAATTCACCAAGGCCTAAGATTGATTATACTACACTAAGAGTGAACAGAAGTCTTGGAAATGATTTTACAAGGTGCCTTGTAATGCGCTAAATACATTCATGCCTGCTGCCTTTTCTATTTAATTGATTTGACGACTTTTCCACCTTTCATTACAAATTTCACTCGCGACAATTCAGAGATATCATCCAGAGGATTTCCTTTGGTAGCTATAATATCTGCCATTTTCCCGACCCTGATGCTTCCAATTTCATCCTTCTTCATAAGTAACTCTGCATTTACCTTAGTACCGGCCAGTATTGCTTGAAGCGGCGTCATGCCTAATTTGACAAGTAACCGAAATTCCGTAGCCGCAAAATTAGGAGGGAACCCGACATTGTCAGAACCTACCCCTATTTTCACGCCTCTTTCTATTGCTTTCGAATACATATTCCAAGAGTCCTCGCGAAATTTTTTAGTTAACTCATACATTTTAGCCTGTGCCTTACTATCCTTCCAAGTTTCGAGTCCATACTCACCTACACTAACGGTAGGAATCAAGAATACATCATATTCTAATAACAGATCAATACTTTCATCAGTCAGGAAGGTGCCATGCTCTATTGATCTTGCTCCAAACTTTATTGCTTTATTGATGCCTTCAGTAGCATGCGCATGAGCCATAACAGGAACACCTCTTCTTTTTGCTTCCTCGATTGCAGCAATTATTTCTTCATCACTAAATTGGACGTTTTTCGGATCGTCCCCTTCTGACATAAAAGCCCCAGTCACCAGAAGCTTGATCCAGTCGCTCCCATATTTTATTTCTTCCCGGATAGCCTTTTGAATTTCATTTACGCCATCAACCACTAGCCCGTCAGCAATCACGGATTGATCAGGTGAAAAAAAATTAATATCACCACCACCCCCTGTTGCAGACAAGTAATGTCCAGCTCCATAGATTCTCGGTCCATCAAATAAACCGGCGTTTATGGCATCTCTGATTTCAAAATGAGCGTACTGGGTATCTGCATCACCCGCTACTCTTAAGGATGTCCAACCTTCATTAAGCCAGTTTTGTACTGTTTTTAGACCTCTCAACGCATTAAAGGCAGATGATCCTTTTAGGTGATTTATCTGGTAGTCGTCTCCATATATTAAGGGATGCACATGGGCATCTATTAAACCAGGCAGCACGGTATATTCACTTAAGTCTATTATTTTATAAGCTGACTTTATGATATCTCTGGCACCAATTTCCACAATTCTGTCTTCCTCGATGACTAGTACTGTATTGATGTAAACCTTATCATCTTCTGCGGTAATAAGTTTGCCACAAATGATTGCAGTTTTTATTTGAGCGTTTAACGCAAGAGAAAACAGAATCAATAAAAGAGATAATAGTAGTTTTGGTTTCATCTGTTTGATATTCTTAATGATTTTCAGGTTCCAGCTAAGTAGTGTTTCAATGCGCTGTAGCCATTGCGATTGCCAGTGATATTATTTTTTAATTTTCGCCCCAAAAGGTATACATTTTTTTGAAATCAGTCATTTCTCCTACTTCGTAAAAACATCCCATATTGGTTTCCAATTTCATCTTCCTTCATCAATAATTCAAGTAGTCAATTTACAGTCAATCGATTATCTTTTTTAAGCCCTTTGTTGATTTTCGGTACAGTATTCTTAATCACTTGGTCTCTTTCCAATACAAGTTTGGCTTTCATCGAGCGGTAGTACTCGTATTGCTCTTTTTGGTCAGAGGTCCACGGGCCGACATAGTCACCTATTTGTGAATAAAGTGTTCTGATCCTGCTGTTCAGCTCATCATACTTTTTACCGATTTCCCGTAGCGGAACAGCACTGCTTTTATCATATGAAATACTATCTTTTTCATGCTTATCGAGCTGGGTTTCCAGCTTTTGGATAGGCGCTCCTTCTGTAGAAACTTCCGAATACAAAGACAGGACATCCTTGAGCGATGCAGTCCACTCTTTTCTCAGACCTATGGAAACATCCAAGCGAACATCATCACTTACGCTGAATTTCTGGGCATACAGCTCGCCATTCACTTGCAATTTGGCAGTATATAGACCCGGCAAAACATAAGGGCCAGACATCCTGGATCGACCTGTTCCGGCATTCTCATTTTTGTAGCGCAGTTCCCACATGACCCGATGAAGCCCTGACTTATTCATAGTCTTGACCTCATCCACAAGATTTCCTTGAGCATCATAAATACTTAGACTGATCGCATCCTTGGCCACTGAGTCTTTCAGATAATAGTCGATAGCGGCGCCGAAAGCCGGATTTTCTCCGCGGTAGTACATGTCTCCTGTATGAGCGCCATCATCTAAGTAATTGATGATTTCGGCATCTGAGATCGAGAATAAAGCAGCTTGTTGTTGAAGTACGGCAGGACTCAATTCTTGAAGGGCATTGACATGATCCAAAATCCAAACTCCACGGCCATGTGTGGCTAAGACCAAATCATTATCTCTCGGATGAATGACCAAATCGTTGAAGGGAAGTGTCGGCATATTGCTTTTCAATTCAACCCAATGCTGTCCTCGATCAATGCTGATAAAAAGGCCTATTTCTGTGCCTAAGTAGAGCAAATTAGGGTTTTTAGGATCTTCTCTAACCGTCCGTGCTACCCGACCAGCAGGCAAATCGCCTTCAATGGATTCCCAAGTTTTTCCGTAATCCTCCGTGCGATAGATGTAATTCGCAAAATCATTGTTTCTATAATTATTGATCGCCACATAGGCTCTTCCTGCCGTGTGTGTTGAAGGTTCAAAGGTGTTGATCCAGGTTTCCTTTGGAAGTCCGCCTAAAGCGCTGGTCACATCATTCCATGTTTGTCCATCGTCTCCTGACACTTGAAGCAAGCCGTCATCTGTTCCGGCATAAAGCATTCCTGGGGTGTGAAGGTCTTCAGCCACAGCCGTCAACGTAGGATAGTAAGGAATTCCATCATCGAGGGAGGCAGTGCTCGCCTCTGGCCGTTGTCCCATAATTGAAAGCTCGCGTCGATTCACTTTGGTAGTGAGATCGCCCAGAGAAGCCCAAGTGGACCCGTTGTCTATACTTTTCCAAAGGACATTAGTGCCTGCATAAATGGTATTGGCATCGTGATGGGACAAAAAGAAAGGGCCATCCCAGTTGCCTGGTGCCATGGCATTTCCAAGTTCCGGCTCCGGAATTCCCGGTCCCCAAGCATCCCAGTTTCTTCTCGGGCTAATCATCCCTTTTGGATCACCGGGACGGATGTCTTGACGCTGCCCAGTTTTCAAATTGAGTCGCGAAAGTCCCAAATATTGAGATTCGGTATACACGACGTCTGGATCATTTCGGTCAACCAGATTAAGAAAGCCATCTCCACCTCCGAGGCGCTTCCAATCTTCGTTCAAAATCCCATCCGTGCGATAGGTTTCACTTGGCCCCACCCAACTTCCATTGTCTTGTAAACCCCCATAAACATGGTAAGGAATAGCATTATCCACTGCCACGCGATAGTACTGACTTACGGGTAGATTATTTATAAAGAGCCACTTGATTCCTCTGTCGTAAGAGATTCCAATTCCTCCATCATCGCCTTTGATCACATGGCGCGAGTCTTTTGGATTGACCCAAAGAATCCGATCATCCCCATGAAGAGTCTGGCGGGGAGCGGTGAACGTCTTTCCACTGTCACTCGAGTAGCTGTACTGAGTCATCATATAAATCCGAGACTCATCATTCGGGTCCACCAAAGGCTGGGAAGCATACATGGGTCTTGGATTCCAATCACTCATCAATTCCCAGTTTTCACCTCTGTTCTTGCTTCGATAAAGACCCGCTTTTCGTTCATTGTAGGCAGTGGAGGCATTGTATTGATGGCCTTGTTCCAAAGAAATAAATACTACCTCAGGATTGCTGCGGTAAATAGAGATGCCTATTCGACCATAATCTCCTTCAGGTAGGCCATTGGTTAATTCATTCCAAGTCTTTCCGGCATCGGTAGATTTATAAAGTCCACTCCCCGGTCCCCCTCCATCAAAACCATAAGGCCTTCTTCTTCGCTGATAGGTAGCTGCATACAAAATGCTGGGATCAGCCGGATCCATTGCGACATCGGATACCCCGGTATTTTCATCGATATAGAGCAGTCGATCCCAAGTGGCACCGCCATCTATGGTGTGGTACAAACCGCGTTCGTCATTGGCACCCCAGAGATGGCCCATGGCGGCAACGTAAGCGACAGCCGTATCCGTCGGGTGAAGCGCAATTCTACCAATATGATGCGAATCTTTTAAGCCGATATTTTGCCAAGTCTTGCCGGCATTATGTGATTTATAGACTCCATCTCCCCAAGAGGAGCTTTGTCGATTGGCGCGTTCCCCTGTTCCCACCCAGAGGATGTTAGGATTATTTTGATTCACGGCAATGGCTCCTACGGAGTGCGTATTCTCATTTTCAAAAACCGGATCAAAAGAAACTCCATTATTGGTCGTCTTCCAAACTCCACCTGTTGCCGTAGCAGCATAAAAAGTATAAGGATCAGCTTCCACCACCGCAAGGTCCACAATCCGTCCACTCATGGTGGCAGGGCCGATATTTCGGAGTGGCAGTCCGTTTAGTAGTTCGCTGGTGATTTGCTGCGCAAAGCTCGGAATGGAAAGACTCAAGCAGAGTAAGAGTAAAAAGGAGTTGATTTTCATAAACAGGATTTTCAGTACAAAGTGGAATTTAAGCAGCCAATCGCATTCTTCAAATACTTTTTGAGGAGCGGTTGGTGAGGGTAGGGGGAAAGGGGGACTTTTGGAAAAATGGGTTTGAATTACAAATCCCTGGAAAACAATAGATGGTAGTTAAACTAGGCTTAGGCTAGGATTTTACTTCAAGATTGGGGCTGTATTTGAGTTCGACGCCCCGCCACGGCGGGCTGGCACTTCGGGGTCGTCTGGTTATTGTCATTCGGAGCCCCGTATGAAATGCGGGGTAGGAATGAAATATGAAACGACCCCACGACGGCGAAGCTGTCGAACTTTTAAAGCAAATATTTCGGGTCAAATTCAATCCCATGTTCTTCCAAAAGCCTTTTATATTCATCAAGGAAATCTTCTTTTTTATGATGCTCCTCCTGATTTTTGATATAATTGATCGGACGATCTTTGTCTCTGTAAGAGACCGTGTAAGCCCCATATCCGTCTTGCCAACCATTAAAATCAGGAAATATCCCCTCGCTTTTAATGAAATCTATACTTGCTAATTTGATATCCTTCACCAAAGAAATCGTCGGGTGAATATGCGTTAATATATGAAGGTGATCTTCCATACCATTGATCCGGTAGAGATGGCAATTCTTATTCTTCAAAACACCATTCATAAAGGCGTAAAGTCTGCGTTTGTTTTCCAAAACCATTATCCGCTCCCTGTTACAAGTGCTGTAAACAATGTGATAAATAAGCCGGGTATGTGTGCTCATAAAAATTAGGTTCAAAAATGTGATCCAATATTGGGTGGATGAAAATAAATAAAAGTAACGGGAATTTGAATGAAGGATTTGGTTGGAATTTGTTCGGCGGGCTGGCACTTCGGGGTCGTGGGGATGGTCGTGCTTGCCCTAACCATGGTTTGCACCCATGGCTCCGCCGCGGCGGACAAGTTATTCATGGTTTGATCCCCGCCACGGCGGGCCGGAATTTCAGGATCATTTTATTTTCTGATGCTAATGATTATTTGTCTAATGTAGAGACCACGAAGTGGTCAAACCATGAATAGCCCCCGGTAAAACCGGGGGTTAAGAATGACGATGGAAAATGTCAACCCTGACAAGGGTTGAACTAGTGGGAAATGGAATGCTTGCGATAGCTATCGGAATCCACCCAGATTAAATCAGCAGTGCATCATATAAAGATTTCTCCATGACATAATCATCCATTACATAGCCATTGCCAATATCTTGAACAATCGCGTCAATCGTGATAAACCCCATTTTTTCGTAGACCTGAATAGAACTGGAATTGTACTTATTGACTGTCAATTCTATTTTCTTCAGCTGAAGTTCTTTTGCTTGGGCTTCTATAAAGGTGAGTGCCAAACGACCCATTCCAGATCCTCTCATAGAATCCAGGACATAGAGCTTACTTAAAAACAGAGATTCTGCCTTCTTGCTGAAAGCGATATAGCCCACAGGAATAGCTTGATGGAGTACTAGATAGTACCGCATTCCATTTTCTACCTGATCTTCAATAGCCAATGCGGATTGAAATTTTTCGAGCATATAAGAAACCTGTTCTTCTCCGATTATAGGTCCATAATGCTCAAACCAAATGCGATTTGCCAAGTCGGAAATGGTAGTATAATCAGCTTTAGTTCGCGCAGGGATGATAGTTTTCATAGGGTGTCAAATTTACCATACCGGCAAATGATTAAGTAAGGTCAAAGTAGAGAAAATTGAAATGAATCGAGTAGATAGCATAAAAATATAAAGCAGGGTATTTCCACATATGAGTCTATTATGGAGAGGATCGTGAAAAAAATGGGTTTGAATTTCAAATTCTTAAAGATATGAAAGCGTTTTGCTCCCGATGGCTATCGCGGACTACGCTTAACCCAGCATTCTACTCTCAGAGGGGGGAATTGAAGTGAATCGAATTGAAAGCACAAAAATATGGAGCGGTGTATTTCCAACTTTGACTTTATAATCAAGGGGGGATTTGACTACACCGAGAAGATTGGCCTACTCCATTAGTTCCGTTATTTTAGTCATAATACTGCTAACACTTTCTTTTTCAAGCCTAGAAAAGGCAAACCACTTTTTGCCCAAGTCTTTGAGTGATGCGCCCAAATTATACACTTCTGCGTTATCAATAATTAAAAAACGATCGTGGCTTTGAGCAAAGGGTTTGAGCGTAAAGTTGCCGTATTGCTCGTGGGCTTTTTGGATGTCTAAGCTCAGCTGTTTGCTAATGGTTTTGGTAAGCAGTAGCACGTTTACTGCTTTTTGTTTTTTCGATAAATGAGTCAAAGTGCTTTCGTCAATGTAGTTATCTATCAATACGATGCTTTGCTTGGCAGAGCGGATAATTTTAGAGTTTAAGGCATAGGCATCAAACACTTGACCGTTAAAAAACACACCTTGCTTGGGAATGAGCTGAGTACTTATCTGCAAATCAATATCGTTTACCTTATTTTTCAAGATTTCTAAGTTGTCTTCTAATCTATTCATTCGGTTGTTTATGGCATAACCTTTCAAAAGGTAGTCTTTCAAAACTCTGTTAGCCCAAATCCGAAATTGTGTGCCTTGTTTGGATTTTACTCTATAGCCTACTGAGATAATTATATCCAAATTGTAGTATTCGATCTTGCGCTTTATTGTTCGCTTCCCTTCTTTTTGAACTGTCAAGGATTCCTTGACAGTTGCTTCTCTTTCCAACTCATTCTCCTGAAAACAATTATTGACGTGTAAACTAATGTTTTGCTTAGTTTGATCGAATAATGCTGCCATTTGTTGCTGTGACAGCCAAACAGTTTCATCCTCAATTCTCACCTCAATATGCTCGGCAAGTTCATCGGGTCGATATAAAATGATTTCATTTTTCATACTTCGCACCTTCTTTTTGAACTGTCGCAAATTTTGCGACTGTTCAATTTTCTTTCAATTCACCTTCGGCAAAAACATTATTAATATGCTTACCAATGGTTTTTACATCTCTTTCGAACAATCCAGAGATTTGATGACGGTTGAGCCAAACGGTTTCATCCTCGATTCTCACCTCAATATGCTCGGCAAGTTCATCAGAGCGATATAAAATGATTTCATTTTTCATATCAATTCAAAAACTGGGTTTAGGATCTCGGTAGTTTATTCATCTAATACTTGTATTTAAGGAGAAAGCTGAATTTAGGTAGATAAATACCGTTCTCAAATACTCTTTGAAGATCGGTTGTAGGGGATGGGTGTAGAATTACATCACAGATTTCTCCAAGACATAATCATCCATTACATAGCCATTGCCAATATCCTGCACAATAGCGTCAACCGTAACAAACCCCATTTTTTCGTAGACCTGAATAGAAATGGGATTATACTTATTGACCGTCAATTCTATTTTCTTTACTTGAAGTTCTTTTGCTTGGGCTTCCATAAAGGTGAGTGCCAAACGACCCATTCCAGATCCTCTCATAGAATCCAGGGCATAG
>Ga0222647_1000208_pt1 | contig 31876 bp, 22 predicted proteins | sample AntAcemetagen333_FD_179864 | JGI IMG/M metagenome (GOLD analysis project Ga0222647, IMG submission 179864) | Saline water microbial communities from Ace Lake, Antarctica - #333 | ecosystem: Environmental > Aquatic > Non-marine Saline and Alkaline > Saline | place: Antarctica: Ace Lake...
TATCAACGATTTAATTTCAGAGTTGTCTGTAAATTCGTATGTTTGGGGAAGTACTGAGCATCAGAATATGATAACAGTTTTTTTACCATCTAAGTTAAGTGTTTTAGAACAAAGTTTCTCAAATCAAGAAGGACTAAATACTTTCTATCATTTTTATGATTTAGATAACCTAGATGACATAGTTGACGGAGGCGGTTTTGGTGGTGATAATGACTGCGGGTGTAATCAAGGAAGTATTTTTGGAGGCTGCCAAGTTGGACAGGATAACTGTGACGACATTAATTGCGGAGGGTCAGCTCATGGTTGTGGTTTCGGATGGTTTTATAAGTGCGATGGAATATGTGATGACGTTCCTACCCCAAGCAATGAATCAATGTTATATCATTAATGAGTAACACTAGAAGGTTAGTATACTTGTCCCTAGGATTAGGAGTTGTATGGTTTGTTTTGATTGAAATAATTATGATAAATCATCAAGAACCAATCTGGGGTTTGTTCTTCTTAATATGTATAGCGGCTATTGCAGGAATTGCCGCTATACATTTTATAAAGAGACCAAAAATTATTTTACTAATGTTACCACTTCATTTAGTGTTTTTGATAATTATATTATTTGGCAATATCGACGTTCTCTACTTGCCTATTGTTTCTCTGCTTACTTTTTATATTTCTCAGTATTTAATTTTAGTACGAATTCATACTTGTCTAGTGCTCTTAGTATTCGTCCTAGCAGCATATATCAGTTCCTTCTTGGTCTTACCAAAGTATTTAATTGAGAAACAAACCATTGAGGTTAAAAATCGAGAGAAGATATCATTTAATTATACTTCAAATATGGACAACAGGTTGTCTGTCCCTGGTAAAAAACTTATAATTTTAGAATTTTGGAATAGTCGATGTTCTAATTGTTTTAAAAAGATGAAATTGTTCACAGAACTTCAAAATGAAATTGGAGATAAGTGTGACATTTTATGTGTTTACGCAGATTATGAAAAAGGAGTGATAGAAAATTTCCCAAAGTATCAAAACTCGCTACTTCGGCTAGAGAATAATTATCCCCTAAGTTTTGCGTATGACAGTCTATATTATCATTATGACAAAGATGTTGGACTACCTCAGACTCTTATAGTATCACCAGAAGGGAAGGTGCTCTATAGTGATGCAGGGTACATAGAAGGTAACAAGAACGCAATAAAGAAGAAGTACAAAGAAATCGTAAAAGAATATATTTTAACTAAATAGTTTATCACCTCCCCTTATTCACCAGCCAAAGCCCTAAAAGAATTAATAATCCAAAACCTACTTTCTCTAATGTAAGGTGGTCCATACCCAGTGATATGGCTATGAGACTAGCAAGTAGCGGCTGCAGATAGATGTAGCTACCTACTGTGGTAGAGCTGCTGTTTTGAAGAGCCCAAGCATTGAGCAGGTAGGATAGAATGGTAATTCCAGCTATCACATAGCACATAGAGAAGACGGCTTTAGGTGGCAGACCACCCCAATCTACCAGAAGTAAATCACTAACCCCTAGCGGTAATACGTATATAAACCCAAAGATGAATAAATACATTGTAATGGTGGTAGCCTTGTATTTCTGGAGCAATCGAGTGACATAAAAAAGGTAGAATGCGTAACTCGTAGCATTTAGCATCACGAGTAGATCTCCCCAAAAACCAGCATCACTAAAAGAAAAATTCGCGATATCTACCAATAAAGCAGCTCCTAGAAATGCTACGACTATCCCACCATAGACCAGCGGTTTAATTCGTTTTTTGTATCCAATAGCCGAGAATATGACTACAAATACGGGAGCGAGTAGCATTAGCACACTTGCATTGATAGCGGAGGTCATACTTAGGCCTTTGAAGAAAGCTGTCATATTAAGAGCTACCCCAAAGAATGCAGCCACCGCTAGTTTTAAGTAGTCACGCTTGTCGGTTATTTTTTCTCTATTGAATAAAAAATAGTAGGCCACGAAAAAGAGCATTCCAGCTCCTACTCGCAGTACTATGAATGCATAAGCAGATATATACTGAGGCATTGCCCATTTTGCGAAGCTAAAATTACCAGCATAGAATAAAGCCACGGTAAATAATGCAAGATGCACCAGTATTTTCCTATCCAGTTTCAAGGCAGCAAAGAAAGTCTAAAATTAAGTCGGGACACACCTTTGTAGGAACTCGCCTAGAGGCGAGTTCCTACAAAACCAAATTAACTATCCACATCGGATTCATATCTTTTCACAGAGTTATCTTATCCTTGCAGTATGTATGATTTTATATCAGGTAAGGTAGACCGCATTACACCCACAGAAGTGGTAGTAAATGCGGGTGGAGTCGGTTTTTTGTTGCACATATCGCTCAATACTTTTGAGGTCATAAAATCAGAGAAAGAAGTGAAAATATATACCCATCTGATAGTAAGAGAGGATAGTCACACATTGTATGGATTTGCTACCACAGGAGAGCGTCAGATGTATGTGAAGCTTGTAGGGGTAAATGGGGTAGGTCCTAGTACTGCTCGTGTGATACTGAGCAGTATGAGTGTAGATGATGTGGTAAGTGCTATTACTAATAGTAATATAGCCATGCTTAAAAGCATAAAAGGGATAGGGCCAAAAGCAGCCCAAAGATTAGTGGTAGAGCTACAAGATAAGCTAGGAGGAGTAGGGTCAGACGGAGCATATACCTTATCAGGAGGAAGCACAGAGATGGAGGAAGCTACAGATGCACTACTGGCTCTTGGATTTGCTCGTCCAGCCGTTGGTAAAATACTGATGAAGATAAGTAAAGAGGCAGGCAATAATTTAACTACCGAAGAGTTAATAAAGAAATCACTGCAATTATTGTAGTTTTGTCAGCTACACAATAATTAGCATATAAGGAAACACTTACTTTTAGAACACAAGTTTTAATACAAAACTTTTGATAAAACAATATTTGATAATTAATGTACGGAGAGCCTCGGTGGCTTTTTTGATTGTGGTTGCGTGTGTTTCTCTTAGCACCCCATTACTTGCCCAGCAAGATAGTGCCACGAGATATGAGCTCAAGGATCAGAAGCCAGGTGAGGATAAGCCTACTAATCTTATAGATCTCAAAGATCCACCTAATATAAGAACAGAATATAAGTATGATCCTGTTACGGGAAACTATTTAGAGGTAATCACTATAGGTGGTAAATCTATAGGAAGCCCGCGTGTGCTTACACTTACAGAGTATATGCGTGCTAAGGAAAAGCGTGACCGTGAAGTCTACTATCGCAAAAAGAGTAATGCAGATAATTATGTAAAGGGGGGAGGACTTATCCCTAAGATAGCTATTACTCCTGAGATTTTTGATAAGGTATTTGGTGGAGGTATTATAGATATACGTCCTACGGGTAGTGCTGAGGTGACTTTTGGAGGAAACTTTAATAAAGTGGAAAACCCGGCATTCCCAGTACGTCAGCAGCGAAATGGGCAATTCGACTTTGGCATGAAAATGCAGCTCAATGTTACCGGACAAATAGGTGATAGACTTAAATTAAATTGGAATTACGATACAGAAGCTACATTTGAGTTTGAGAACCAAATGAAGCTAAACTGGGAAGGAAGTGATGATGATATAGTAAAGAGTATAGAATTAGGTAACGTGAGTCTTCCACTTAATGGTAGCCTTATACAGGGAGGTAGAAACCTCTTTGGTGCTAAGACTCAGCTTCAGTTTGGTAAGCTTAGAGTAGCGGTAATAGCCACTCAGGATAAAGGAGAGACTAAAGAAACCGAAGTAACAGGTGGTGCCCAAGTCACTAATTATGATATTCAAGCTCACAATTATGATGTAAATAGACATTATTTCTTATCTCAGTATTTTGCAGATAATTATGATAATGCACTTACTAGACTACCTGTTATCTTATCTAGTACTATGGTAACCTATGTAGAGGTATGGGTGACTAATAGGAATAATGCAGTAGGGAACTCTCGAAATATAATGGGTTGGATGGACCTCGGTGAAAACGAGTCAAACGCCTACAGAGATTGGGTACTCAACACGGGAGATCAGTATCCCGATAACAATAACACAAACTTATTTCAGTTAGTAGATGGGCAGCCTTTTTGTGATCCTGCAGACCCTAGGTTTGTGCTAGGAGTAGATTACGAGTGCCTGAGTAATGCACGAAGACTAAATGAAAATGAGTTTAACTTTCATCCTACGCTAGGGTATGTATCTATAAACCAGTCACTAAATAATGACGAAGTGCTTATGGTAGCATATCAATATACTGCTAATGGTGCTAACTATCAAGTAGGAGAGCTTACTGTAGATAATGCGATTACTACAGGAGATAATAATCATCTGAATCTCAAGCTACTAAAGCACTCTACTATAAAGACAAACTTGCCAGCGTGGGAGCTGATGATGAAAAATATCTACTCGCTAAATACGTATAACTTACAGCGTGAAGACTTCACTATGAATGTGGTGTACGCAGATGACCCGAGTGGTGCTAATTTAAACTATCTGCCTGTAGATGCCAGTGAGCCAGCTATCAGAGAGCAGCAGCTCATTACCGTGCTTAATCTGGATAAGGTAAATAAGCAGATGGAGGCTAAGCCAGACGGTGTATTTGACCTTATAGATGGAGTGACCATAGACGCCTTAAAAGGCAGAATTATTTTTCCAGTGAGAGAGCCTTTTGGATCATTTTTGAGATCTAAATTTGTAGATGAAAAAAAAGCGGATTATTATGCTTTTGATTCGCTTTATCGTACTACCTTATGGAATGCAGAGCAAGATTTAAAACACAATAAGTTTTTCTTAAAAGGGACCTTCAAGGGGTCGTCTTCAGATCAGATAAGACTCCAATGCTATAATATATCACAAGGAAGTGTAAGGGTAACTGCTAATGGTGCTGCACTTGCGGAGGGCTCAGACTATACAGTGGACTATACGCTAGGTACTGTCAAAATAGTAAACCAAGGAATCTTAAACTCTGGAGCAGCTATAAAAGCTACCTGTGAGAGCAATTCGCTAATTAACATACAGCAGAAGTCCTTAGTAGGGATACGATTAGATTATAAGTTTTCTGATAAGCTAGTATTGGGAGGTACTTTTATGCACATGTCAGAGAGACCGCTTACTAATAAGGTAAATATAGGAGACGAGCCACTGAGAAACTCTATCTGGGGACTAGATGGGTCATGGAATACAGAATCACGTTTTCTTACTCGTATGGTGGATAAGCTCCCATTTGTAGAGACCAAAGAGGTATCTACAATAAGTTTCACAGGAGAATTTGCCCATCTGATACCGCACAAGGCTAAGACTCAGGGAGATAAAGGCACCTCATACATAGACGATTTTGAAGGTGCAGAGACTCCTTACGATCTTAAGTTTGTGCGTAGTTGGCACATAGCGAGTACTCCACAGGGCCAGCCAGACTTGTTTCCTGAGACAGTTGGTATTGCAGATAGGGATAGTAGTTTTAACTCTAAGCGAGCAAGTTTATCGTGGTATAATATAGATCCAGTATTCCAAGGGCAAAGTAGATTTACACCCGATAATATTACTCCATTGGAGCAGTCGAGTCACTGGGTCCGTACTATTACTCAAGATGAGATATTCCCAGACATAGAGTTACAGCAGGGTCAGCCACAGCAGCTTCCTACTTTAGATTTAAGCTATTATCCACGAGAGCGAGGTCAGTATAATTTTAATACTACAGATCTGCTAAAAAATGGAAAATTGGAAAATCCAGAAGAAAACTGGGCAGGTATTATGCGTAGGATAGAGACTAATGATTTTGAGGCTACTAACATAGACTACATAGAGATTTGGCTTATGGATCCGTTCGTATACTCTAAGTTCAATAATACTACTCACAATACAGGAGACCTTTATATTAACCTGGGTAGTGTATCTGAGGATGTGATACCAGACAGAAAACGCTCTGCTGAAAACGGATTACCTGTGCCAGGTGGTACTCAAAGTGTAAGTGAGGGTAACTATGCACGCACTCCTAGCGGACAGATTATTAACAAAGCTTTTGATAATGATCCTGCGGCTAGAGGCTCACAAGATGTAGGACTAGATGGCATGAATGATGACGTGGAGAGAGAAAGGTTTACAGCATACCTTAACTCTATAGAAGCAAAGCATACGGTCAACTCACCTGCGTATCAGCTAGCTCAAGCGGATCCATCTGGAGATAACTACTTCCATCCTAGAGACCCTGTTTATGATGACGAAAATGCCCTAGTATTAGAAAGGTATAAAAGATTCAATGGGTTTGAGGGGAATAGTACTTTAGATAACCTAGCTGATGGGACGCCTAAATCTGCAAGTGTAATCCCAGATGATGAAGATATAAATCAAGACTATACGGTGAATCTCAATGAAGAGTACTTTCAATATAAAATCAAGATTAGTCCCCAAGATCTTAAAATAGGCCAAAACTTTGTAACGGATTCTATACGCGTAACAGCAAATCAGATAGATCCGGGAGCACTGCCTAATGAGATTACCTGGTATCAGTTGAAAATTCCTATTCGTCAGTTTGAAAAGCAGGTAGGAGGAATCCAAGATTTCAAGTCCATTCGGTTTATGCGTATGTATATGAAAGGTTTCCAAGACAGTGTAGTGTTACGCTTCGGTAACCTACAGCTGGTGCGTGCAGACTGGAGAAGATATCTGAGGACCTTAAAATTTCCACCTAGAGTAGGTCCGCCTGTAGATCCTAACGATGATGCTACTTTAGTGGTATCTACGGTTAATGTAAACGAAAATAGTAAGCGAAGTCCTATTCCGTATAAGGTCCCTCCAGGCTTTAGTAGAGAGATAGATCCTACACAGCAGGGAAACGTGCAGCAGAATGAGCAGTCACTTTCTATTTCAGTATGCGATATGGAAAAAGAAGATGCCCGAGGGGCATACCGTACGTTAGATTTTGATATCCGTAACTATAAGACGATGAAACTCTTTGTACACGCAGAATCAGAGTTTGCTCAAGACGGCGATGTAGTAGCTATGCTCAGAATAGGTACAGATTTAGAAAATAATTATTACCAGTATGAGGTGCCTCTGGTACTTTCTCCGTATGGTACAGCAGATGCTCAGTCTATTTGGCCTGTTGCTAATGAGATGATTATAGACTTAGAGGAGTTTTACAATCTGAAGTTAAATAGACAACTAAACCAGCGGGATAATCCGAATGGATACTATACGCAGACTTTAGAGAATGGTCACCGCATTAGTATTATAGGTCTTCCAGATTTGAGTAACGTGCGTACTATACTCTTAGGTGTGAAAAATGATGGGAATAGTACACAGAATAAACTTTGCTCAGAGGTCTGGTTTAATGAGTTGAGATTAGTAGATTTTGCGAATAAAGGTGGCTACGCAGCCAATGCACGAATGGTAGCTAAACTCGCAGATTTTGCCAATTTAACAGTGTCTGGCAATTACCAAACCATAGGGTTTGGGGCTATAGATAAAAAATTAAATGAGCGTAATCTGAATGAGCAGATACAGTATGATATTGCTTCTAATATAGAGCTAGGTAAGTTTTTTTCTAAAAAGTCAGGGATTACCATTCCTATGTTTATAGGATATAGTGAAAGTATCATAAATCCTAAGTTTTACCCCTTAAACCCGGATATAGAGCTTCGTACTGCCATCAATAATGCAGAGAGTGCCATAGAAAAAGATCAGATAAGAGAAGCCGCACAAGATTATTCTTCGAGGTACAGCATTAACTTTACTAACGTAAAGAAAAATAGAACGGCTGCTTCTGGTGGGAAACCACATTTTTATGATGTAGAAAACTGGAATTATTCATTCGCATACCAGCGGTTATTCAGACGTAGCCAGGTCATAGAGATGAATGATGCCAAAACCTATAAGACTTCATTGGGTTATAATTTTAGCACAACGCCAAATTCTTGGGAGCCCTTTCGCAAGATTATTAAGTCTAAGAAACTTACGCTTATCAAGGACTTTAACTTGTCACTGCTTCCTAGTAACGTAAATTTTAGAATAGACGTAGATAGAAGATACTCAGAGCTGAAGAATAGAGATAATGATAACTTCAAGTCGATAATACCTGTACTCTATGATAAGACCTTTAGCATAAACAGAGTATACGGTTGGAAGTGGAACCTTACTAAGAGCCTTTCGGTAGATTATGCAGCTACGGCTAATTCATGGGTAGAGGAGCCTTTCGGTGAGCTAGATACTCGAGAAAAGCGTGATACACTTAGGAGTAACTTCTTTGATCTAGGTAGATTAAACACCTTTAATCAAACGGTAAATGCCAATTATAGCCTGCCGCTCAGAAAGATAAAACTATTAGACTGGGCTACCGTGACTACTAGATATAGTGCTAACTATGAGTGGAGAAATGCCCCACCAGCATACGAGACGCTAGGTAACACTATCCAAAACTCTAGAACTATAGGAGTCAATAGCAATTTGAATTTCATATCCTTGTATAATAAGTCCGAATTTTTGAAAAAAGTAAATAGGCCGCCAAGTAGACGACCAGTTAAAAAAGATATTGACGAACTAGAAGAGGCTCCAGAAGAGGAAAAAAAGAAAAAGGGAGAGATAGGCAAAACTACCCGAGGAGTATTTAAGTTTCTGATGATGCTAAAGCAAGCACAAATAGGTGTGACCTTAACAGACGGGACCACACTACCCGGATTTAATCAGAGCATAGACGCCATTGGCCAAAATTTTGGAAGTAACGCTCCGGGACTTCCATTTATATTTGGAGCTCAAAATGAGGACTTTAGAAAGCAGATAGCTCGTAATGGGTTTTTAACGAGAGATACGAATCAGATAGCAAGGTATTTAAGTTTAAATGCTCTAGATATCAATGGGTCTGCTACTATAGAGCCTATCAAAGGTTTCAGAATTAGCATTTCATTTAATAAGAGACAGAGTTTTAGTGCAAATAGTAATTTCAGATACTTAGCTTCTGAAGGGACATTTGAAGATGAAGCATATATAGAAGTCGGTACATTTACCAGTTCCTTTGGCACGTGGGCTACTGTGTTTGATAAATTAGAAGATGATTACTCGTCTGAGGCATTCAACCAGTTCAAAAACAATAGATACACCGTGGCTCAGAGGCTTCAAGCACGAGAATTTACAGGAGACGGTGCCTATGCAGATACCTATGCTAATGAATTAAATGAAATAGACTCTACTACTGGATTCCCTAAGGGGTTTAGTAATAAGCATCAAGAAGTGCTACTGCACTCTTTCATAGCTGCGTATAGTGGTAAAAATGCAGCAAGTGCTTCTTTATCCGCATTTCGTAAGATACCTGTCCCTAACTGGCGAGTTTCCTATAATGGACTTTCTCAGCTAGATATATTCAAGAATATATTTAGCAACATATCCATCTCACACGGCTATTCTAGTACTTTAAATCTAGGGTCATTTCAGAGACCGCCAGGTTATGGTATAGAAGTGCTAGATACTGGGGTGAATCTTCCTACGGAGTTTTTGTTTCAGTCTGGAGTATCTATCATAGAGAGACTCACACCGCTTATAGGTGTAGATGTTACTACTAAGGATGGACTGACGGTGAAGTTTGAATATAAGATAGATAGAAACTTGACTCTTAATGTGGTAAACGCTAGTATGGTAGAAGTGCGTAATAAGGAAATAGTAATAGGAGGTGGATTTCGTACTACAGGCTTAAGATTGCCTATTAAATTTGCAGGGAAGCGTATTATATTACAAAACGATCTTAATATACGGTTTGACCTCTCTATCAGAGATGGGATCACTGTGGTACGTACCTTGGAAGGCAATAGTGGGAATGATAGCTATATACCTACAGCAGGTATCCGTACTATGAGTATCCGTCCGTCCATAGACTATAAGATTAATGATGCACTGAATCTTAGAATGTTCTACAATAGAAATAGTAATAATCCAGTGACGAGTAATTCATTCCCATCTGCATTGACAGATTTCGGAATTACGATTAGATATATTCTTCAATAATTTTTTAGACGACGAAAAATTTAAAAGGCCTGATTCTATTTTAGAATCAGGCCTTTTAAATTGTCGGGATGGCGGGATTCGAACCCACGGTCTCTGGTCCCCCAGACCAGCACTTTAACCGAACTAAGCTACATCCCGAGAGGTTAAATAGTATGATCGGGACAGCACTTTACCGTCCCGATAGCCATCGGGAAAGCTACATCCCGAGAGGTTAAAACTATGATCGTGTTAGTATTGCAGCGTGCACTGGTAATACGATTCATTCAACTTTGCGGCAAACTTATTAGAAATAGGTCAATTCGTTGCATCAATCCTTTTTTAATAATTGGCCTTTTCAGAGGGTGAAATACGATAAAACCCTGCTTAACAATCAAAAAAAGTCGCCGTACAAGTTGCTTTTTGTGTCTAAATATCAAATAAATCTACTGTTTTGAACTGCGTGCGACAATAAATCGAACCTTTTAGTTAAAATAATATTACTGATAATCAGACCTTTAAAGACCAATAACAATTAAAAGCCCATTTTTGTTTAAAATATATCAGTAATTGTATTGAATTTATTGCCTAAAAATGATATTTGCACCGTAAGAAAAAACAATATTTATTTAACATGAAAAAATTTAAAAATTCAATTTTAGCAGTAGTAGCAATAGCTGCTATCTCATTCACTTCTTGTTCAAAATCAGGTAATACTGCTGAAGCGGATGCTGCACAGGTTACTGCAGATTCACTAATGGCGGCTGAGGCATTAGCAGATTCATTAGCTCAAATAGAGGTTCCAATGGAGGTTATGCCAGATTCTACAGCTGTTGTAGATTCAATGTAATAATCACAATAAAATATATTTTAAAAGGGCATTCCATTTCGGAATGCCCTTTTTTTTACGTCAGAAATCTGGCACAAATAGGGTTATTTAATCTTTATGCTGTTACTTGCGTTCATTAGATATGATAAGTCCATCTACACTTAGTTTTCTTAAGGAGTTGAAAAAGAATAATACGCGTGATTGGTTTACAGAGTATAAGAAGGAGTATGAGAATGCCAGGATGGAGTTTTCTAAACTAATAGATGCATCTGCTGAGGAACTGAACCTTACAGATGTCATCGATAGTAAAAAGATTTTCCGAATCAATAGAGACGTACGTTTTAGTAGAGATAAGTCTCCATATAAAAATAAGCTCAGTGGGTTTTTTACCCGAGCTACTGGAGCACGTAGAGGGGGTTATTTTCTCAGTATAGAGCCAGGAGGTAAGACAGTAGTAGGTGGAGGATTTTATGCTCCAGAAAAAGAGGATTTACTCAGAATAAGAAGAGAGTTTGAAATGGATGTATCCGAGATAGAGAAGGTCACCTCTGACCAAAACTTTACCCGACACTTTGGAAGACTTAGAGGTGAGGCTCTTAAGAGTGCTCCTAGAGATTTTGATAAGGAACATCCTAATATAAAATGGATAAACATGAAGCAGTTTTAGGCTTTCAGAGAGTTTACGGATAAAGAAGTGATAGATACTTCGTTTCCCAAAGAAGTGATCAGTACATTCTTGGCTATCCGCCCATTCTTTGACTATATGAGTGATGTACTTACTACTGACATGAATGGTGAGTCTAATCTATGATAGAGAGATTTTTAACTATTAGAAAGCGAACAGAAGTTATCTGTGTGCCACTAGAGATAGAGGACTACTCTGTGCAGCCTAATTCAGATGTAAGCCCACCAAAGTGGCACTTAGCCCATACTACGTGGTTTTTTGAGCAGTTTGTGCTCAAAGCATTTGTAAGCGAATATACAGAGTTCGATGCTGACTATTCCTACTTGTTTAATAGTTACTACAATAACTTAGGAGGATATGTGTTACGAGCAGATAGAGGATTAATGACACGCCCCACTATAGGAGACGTGTTGAAATATAGAAACTACGTAGATGAGCAAATGGCTCTATTCCTCAGAGGTAACGTGACTAAAGCACAATTAGAAAAAGTAGAACTTGGGATTAATCATGAAGAGCAACATCAAGAGCTATTGGCCTACGACATGAAGTACATATTAGGTCATCAGCCTACTTTCCCTAAATATGGAGATGGATTTCAGCTCAAAAAAGAGCGAGAGTTTGGATTTGTGTCTGTGGATGAAGGTGTATACGAAATAGGGTACAATGGGCCTAATTTTCATTTTGATAATGAAGAAAATAGACATAAAGTATACCTCAATGCGTATGAGATGAGTAAAAGCCTAGTAACTAATGGAGACTGGCTGGCATTCATAGCTGCGGGAGGCTATGAAGACTTCAATCTCTGGCACAGTGAAGGCTGGTCTTGGGTACAAGGGTTAGACATCAAAGCTCCAATGTATTGGTATCTAGATAGAGGTGAGTGGAAGTACTATGATATGACAGGTTTTAATCTGGTAGATAAGGACCTACCCGTGATGCACATAAATCTTTATGAAGCACATGCCTACGCTGAATGGAAAGGAATGAGACTTCCCACAGAAGCAGAGTGGGAGGTGGTAGCAGACCAAATTCAGTGGGGACAGCTCTGGGAGTGGACGAATAGTGCTTATCTGCCTTATCCTGGCTTTAATCGGGAGGCAGGAGCATTGGGAGAATATAATGGTAAGTTTATGGTAAATCAAAAAACGTTGCGTGGTGGCTCTATAGCTACAGCTACTGGTCATTCGCGTAAGACATACAGGAATTTTTTTCATTCACACCTTCGTTTACAGTTTTGTGGACTTAGACTTGTAAAATAATAAATGATAAATAACCAATTTGCTAAGGACGTAGACGCGGGTCTATCCACATTTCCTAAGAAGCTCAGCAGTAAGTACTTTTATGATGATGCGGGAGACAAGATTTTTCAGAAGATAATGGCAATGCCAAGCTACTATGTCACCAAGGCTGAGTATCAGGTTCTTGAGCAGCGTAGTGAAGAGATAGTAGCACAGTTGAATGTGACTAATTATCTCAATATATATGAGCTAGGAGCAGGAGACGGAACTAAGACTATTTTGTTATTAAAGGCACTGACTAAGGCTGATATAAACTTCACCTACTACCCTATAGATATATCTGCAGATGTACTAGATACGTGTGAGGATAATGTAAAAGCGGCCTTGCCTAGTGCTAAGATAGAGAAGTTGAACTATACCTATGATGAGGCTATGAGTCAGATATATAGTGAAGAAAATCAGACAAATTTAATCGTGTTTTTGGGTTCTAATTTGGGGAATCTATACCATTCAGACGCGATAACGTTTTTAAAGAAAATAAAGGAAAATCTAGGTGTTGAAGATTGGCTGATGATGGGACTAGATAAAATGAAAAACCCTGCTACTGTTCTAGCTGCATATAATGATGAAGATGGAATCACAGAAGGCTTTAACCTAAATATACTGCATAGAATAAATAGGGAGTTGGGTGGTAATTTTGATGTAAGTAAATTTATGCATTGGCCAGTATATAATCCTGAAAGCGGAACATGTACGAGCTATCTGGTAAGTGCAGAAAAGCAAGAAGTAATAGTGAATGGGAAGAACTATAACATAGCAAAAGCGGAGTCTATACATACAGAAATCTCTCAGAAGTATAATCGTCCTATTATTAATTGGCTCTGCAAAATGTCGGGACTAACTCTCGAACAAATCTATACAGATGAGCAAGAATACTTTTTGGAGTGCTTGATAAAAAGAGTGTAAATCACTGGCTGAACTAAATTTAAAAGTAACGTATATAACTAAAAAGGAAGCAAATGAAAGCAATATGGAACGGTGAGGTAATAGCAGAAAGTAACAGTACTATAAACGTAGAAGGAAATTACTATTTCCCTGAGGACTCTATTAAAAAGGAGTACTATAAACCAAGTGAAACACAAAGCACCTGTCATTGGAAAGGGATAGCCTCTTACTACTCACTAGAAGTGAAGGGTAAAGAAAATAAAGACGCAGCGTGGTATTATCCTGAAGCTAAAGAAATAGCTAAAAATATAGAAGGTTATATAGCCTTCTGGCGTGGAGTAGATATATTTAAGTAAATTTGTATTCTTTAGGTCACTAAGTTGGCTTATAAAGAAGGGGATAGACGATCAAGAAATTGCAAATGCCGTCGTTTGTTCAAACTAGTGGTGTAACCAAGCGTACGATAACAAGTTAGTGGATACTGTAAAAGATTGACAGATGAGTAATTAAGATAGTACAGCGAATAGCGTCTTTATTCAAGAGTTTGTAAAAATACATCCATAACCTATCTAACTAAAAAATCAAGATATATATGATAGGTGCCCAGAGTGCAAGGTGAAATACAAAAAAAATTAAATATGAGCAAAAAATTAGCTAATCCACATTTTCTTTATAATCTAGATGATCTTCCTAATCGTGAGTTGAAACATGCCTTAGTAGAAAACACAGATTTGGTAATTGTCAGGCTTGAGGATAGCGTATCTATCCTCTATGGTAGATGCGGGCACAGAGGTGCCTTGATGGCTGATGGGCGTGTAGAGGGTGATAATATTGTTTGCGGTGTGCATGACTGGGACTATAAGATAGATACTGGCGTGAGCGGATACGATGATTCTGAAGTGCTGCATAAGTTTAAGTCTGAGATAAGAGACGGTAACGTATATGTAGACAGAGCCGATGTGATAGCTTTTGAAGAGATTCATCCACAGTCATTTAATAGAGATGAATACCTAGGAGCGTATGCAGACACAAGTCCCCAAGCTACTGAGCCTTATACAGGCTATATCAAAGAGCTAGCTAAAAATGGGCTAAAGAACTATGGGCACCATGGTCCCTCATCGTCTATGGGTGTAGACCGAAACTTACTTCCAAAGTGGGAGAATATCCAGTTTTTACCTGCTCAATTAAGCAGAAAACCGCTCCTAGATGATGAAGAAGTTAGTACAAAAGTAATCATTGGAGGAAGAGCTAAAAAACCTCTAGAATTAGATATCCCATTCTTTGTCTCAGACATGAGTTTTGGAGCTTTGAGCAAAGAGGCAAAAGTTGCACTTTCTAAAGGAGCAGAGCTGAGCGGCACAGGAATATGTTCTGGAGAGGGAGGAGTATTGCCAGAGGAGCAGGACAATAACTCACGTTACTTTTATGAATTGGCTTCTGCTAAATTTGGTTTTAATTGGGATTTAGTAAAAAAGAGTAAGGCATTCCATTTCAAGGCTGGACAAGGTGCTAAAACAGGCACAGGAGGTCACTTGCCAGGAGCTAAGGTTTCGGATGATATTGCCGCTGCTAGAGGTCTAAAAGTGGGTGAGAATGCCATAAGTCCCGCTACTTTTTCTGATTTCAGAACCCCCGCAGATTTTAAAAAGTTCGCAGATGAGGTGAGAGAAAAGACCGGAGGGGTACCCATCGGTTTTAAACTAGCAGCGAGTAGAATAGAAGAAGATATCGACTTTGCTTTAGAAGCATCTGCAGACTATCTTATACTAGACGGACGCGGTGGAGGTACTGGATCTGCACCTACTACACTCAGGGATAATATCAATGTGCCTACTATACCAGCATTAGCTAGAGCTCGCAGACATCTAGATAAAACAGGAGCTACAGATATTTCTTTAGTTATTACAGGTGGATTAAGAGTTCCAGAAGATTTTGCCAAAGCACTTATGCTTGGTGCCGATGCAATAGCACTCTCTAATGCAGCATTGCAGGCTATTGGCTGTTTAGGAATGAGAGCTTGCGGTACGAATAACTGTCCGGTAGGTATTGCTACTCAAAAAGAAAGCCTTAGAGCACGTCAAGAGATTGATAAGTCAGCAGAACAATTGAAAAACTTCTTTTTGGCTTCTAATGACCTGGTCAAGGTAATAGCAAGAGCTTTAGGCTATTCCGATATAAAAGATTTCAAGGAATCAGACTTGGTTACGTTAGATTATGAGATGCATAGACTGACAGGAATACCATATGCAGGAATACGCTAAAACAGATCAGACTCTTCATCAGCTGAGTCAAGTATTAGCAAAAGCTAATAGAACTTTTGTTCCTAAGGAGGAGGATGATAGCCATGTTAATTTATACTATGATCACTTGGGTAGCAGGATTCTTGGGAGGTGGATTAATACATCACGCGGACAGATAATGCTTGGGCTAAATTTAAGTGACTATGTTTTTGTGTGGTATGATTCGTCGTTTAAAGAACTAAAGAAGTATCCAATATCAGGTAGGACAACTATAGAAATAGAAGTAGAAATAGAACAAGATTTATCATCACTAGACTTAAAAAAAGAAGGATTTAGAAATGAATTACATTTTGATATTGGAATTTATCCATTTAAAGACAATGTGTTTTCAGTAGTAGATAAAAGTGGTCTTAAAAGCTGGATGCACTATAGAAACTTGGCGAATAAAGCGTCGCTTCAAATTTTGGGAACCCTACAACAAAGTAGTGAAATTCGTATTTGGCCACACCATTTTGACACTGGTGTATATGCTCTAGTTCCAGATAAAATTGGAATAGGATTTGGATTAGCAATGGAAGATATGCTTGCCGAAGCTCCGTATTTTTATATTGTTGGTTATCCAAACAAAGGAGTTTTAGACTATTCTGAAACTACAGCGTTGAGCCTAGGGAAGTGGATTACAAGAGAGTCTTGGCAGGGAGCTATTTTACCTATAAATGAGTTAGATGCAATGAGTTCTATAGAAATAGATAATAGTGTAGATGCTTTCATTACGGAAACTACGTGTTGGTTTCTAAAATGAGAAGTTCAATTATTTTGGGGTTTATACTAGGGCTGATTACTGCCATGGCTCAAGAACGTAAATCTGCAGACATACGTCATCATTGTTTCTTTAATTAGAACTCAAGTAAGCCTAGAGTAGGAGCTATCCATTCTGTGCTCAATGAACTGACAAGAGTAAGTGTAAAAGCCTAGTATAATTTTTTGGAAGTTTGGTGTGTTGGTCCAGAGATGAATTTTCTTCAAGATGCTGAAATTGACTTAATAGATGTAATCTGGTAGCACTTTATATTATAGAGACCACGTGGGTAGGAGTTCATCCGCTTATTGGAGCTAACTTCACAAGTGAGAAGGAAGAAAATGGTCATTCTGAGTCAGCTTTTATTGTGATGTACGTTGCAGGTATTCACCGAAACTCTAATCGAGTGAGCTTATTCTCGGAGTATAGTTGAGTGAAGAGTGGACTTGTGGATCAGTTCATTAGCATAGGTGCTTTTATGGCTATTGATTTATAAGGGTTTAATCCTAAGTCTAGATGATATAGAACACGGAATCTTAAGGCGGTATAGACAAAAGTATTCGCTTGGATATTTGCCTCAGTTTTGGGTAAATAACACTATTAAAAAATTAGCTGTTCATGAGATGGATAATAGGATTCACTGTGCTCTTAGTTGTGGTGCTGTAAGTTGTCCAGCGATAGCGTTTTACGATGCCGAAAATATTGATGCACAATTGTAACAGGCAGCATATTCACTATTACTTCAAGAAACACAAATAGATTACGAGAACAAGGTGGTCTGCATTAGCGGACTATTTTGTTGGTTTAAGGCAGATTTTGGAGGTATGAAAGGTACAGGATGTATAATTGACAAGTACTTGGAAACAAATACGAGTGGCCACACAATTAAGTATAACGAATATGATTGGAGTGAATACTTGAGCAATTTTGATGAGAATAGGTTTTGAGTTTACTGCGGAGTTTTTAAAGTAACAAATTGACTAGAGTATTATATGTAAATTTACAACAATGGAAAATATTTTAATAATACTTCTCGTAATTATAGGGATAGCAATGATGTATCTAGGCGGTGTAAAAGCCCCTAAATTTATGATGCCACCATTTCTTTCTGGTGTTGCTTTCTTGGTGATTGCAGGATTATATAAGGTGAATATTGCATTATCGCATAGGTCTATTGGAAAACTGACGAGTTTCTTTTCGAATCTATCTGACAATTGCTCCGTCAAAAGGCTTTTAGTGCTCTCGTAAACTTTCTTGAGTAATTCCTAGTTTGTCTTGGAAGCACCATTCCACAATTTTAGATTTTTGCACTCTAGGGAGCAATTCCTTTCGAGTACAAACTAATGCCCATTTTATACGATTATTGTTGAGCGTATTTGTGTATTGTAGGTTTTTACGTATAAATTGAATATCAGATAGTAGGTCGTGCAGGTCCCATTCTACTCCTCTGAAAGCAGAGGTATGTGTAGGGTCTATTTGTATTTCATTTGGCCAAAAGAAAATCAAAGAAGAATCAATCTTTTGTGGAGGGAGAGGTGGTGGTGGCGGTAGAATTAGGGCTCCTGTAGGAATGTAGATTTTATTGTCTTTTAGAGGAAACTCTCCTTCATCACCGCCTCCCATTATAGCAAGTTTATTATTATTTCGCTGTAAAAAAAGCATCAAACATTGCCCTATCTTGTATGAAGTCCATCTCTGGCCATAAGACCAGTCCTGAAACTTATTGACATGAATTATTCCTGTATCTGATGTAATACCGCCCTCTATCTCAAAGGTAAAAGTAAGTTCGTCTTGTTCTATAATTATTCCATAGACAATTATGTCTGACTGCGTAATGAGCAAGGAAATGTCTATCTGCTTAGAATCGGCTTGACTCTTACTAAAAACAAGAGCACATAGTATGATTATATAAGTTCTCATTCCTTAGAAAATATGGAAACCTCCCTCACAAAGACATCCACATCCTTCTCATTATTATAATAATGGAGTCCTATACGGATATTGCCACCTCGTTCAGAGACTTCCATATCTTTGGATAGTAAGTGCTGGAAGAGGCCCTCTTTACTCTTTATGACTAGTATCCCCAGTCTATTCTCATCATAAAAATCTCCAACTATAGGAATTTGAGCCTGCTCAAGTTGTTCCATAAGATAGTCCATGAGTTCGGTAATACGCAGATAGATGAAGTCTTGCCCAATTTCTTTGATGGTCTGTAAAGCAAATCCCAATCGATGAAATGCCACGTGGTCTTGGTGTCCAGGTTCGTAGCTTCTTATACTTGGTCGATATACGGCGATACCATCTTCCCATATGAAGCTGTTATACCCTGCAGACTTAGGTGGATAGTTGTTTAGTGTATCCTCATTGATATATAGAAATCCATTGCCGAAACCCGCCAATGCCCATTTGTAGCAGCTCGCTCCTAGTATACTAATGTTGCACTTTTTTACATCGATACTAATCGACCCAAAACTTTGAGTGGCATCTACTATGAATTTGCAATTGTACTGCTTACATATAGCTCCTATGCTGTCAAGGTCTGCTAGATATCCTGTAAGATACTGACAGTGACTTAGTGCGAAGAATGCCGGTTTATGTCTTTTAATAGCTTCTTCAATTTTAGTCAAATTTAGTGTATGATCGTCCTCGAATGTGGTCCAGGTTATCTCAAAATCATTGATTTGGAAAGGAGTAGTAAGGGAAGGATAGTCGTGCTCTATAAGTAGAATTTTTGTTTTGGCTGGGAGCGATTGTACAAAGAGATTTAGACCTATCGAAAAATTCTGAATGAGTGCTACCTCTGAGGTCTTGGCACGTATTAGGTCTGCCACTTGCTGCTTTATGGCTGGTATAGCAGTTGATATAAAATCAGTTCTGTATTGGCCTGGTGTTTCTCTGAATTTTAAGACCTCTGCAGCTACAAAAGCCTCGGTCGCTAAGCTTGGGATACCATTAGCAGGTGAGTTGAGATAGACTCCTGTATAGTTTTCTAGATGTTCGTCGCGTAGTTCTTCCCAGTTAATCATTAGTGTAAATGTAATATGTCTGCTTGGATTTCAAGGGTAATTTGAGTGTAGTTACTTTGTTGTTAATTTGAGTATATTTGTTTTTTAAAAAATAAATAATAAACACAGGAACACGAAAATTTTATCATTTGTACTAGTAGTATCTTTTCTAGCTTTTCAAGGATGTAAAGACGATGAAGAGACTGCAACCATTACACCAGCTGCTAAAACTAACACTGAACTTATTTCGGCATCACCTTGGATTGTGTCGGCTGGTACGATCAGTCCAGGTATACCAGATGGAGAAGGGAATATAATTACGGATTTATATGCTGGTAATGATGCGTGTGATAACGATGACGAGACTATCTTTAAGGCAGACGGTACCGGCAGCCAGAATGAGGGTGCTACCAAGTGTGATCCTGACGGTGAGCAAGAATTAGGCACCTTTGCTTGGAGTTTCAACGCAACTGAGACTGAAATCAGAGCATTTGGAGATACACTTGGTCTATCAGAGCTTTCTGAAACAAATATGGTAGTGACAACCATTTTAATAGAAGATGGAACCTCGTATACCGTGACTTCCACTTTTGGGCACTAGTGGAGAATAAAAATACAAATAAAAAAGGGACACATTATTATATAATGTGTCCCTTTTTTTGATAGTCGTTATTTAAATTACAACGTCATACTCACCTTCATCATCCAGTTAAATCCAGCCATAGGATACAGGTAGTTAAAGTCTTGACGCTCGCCGCCTATAATACCACTAAAGGTATATCCATTAGGTGCATAGTATTGATTCAATACATTGTTTAAGAATAATCCAACGTTAAGATTTTTCGTTCCTTTTACTTCGGTACTGATATAGTTAATACTTAGGTCTACATTGGTAAATGCATCCAGGCTACGGGCTTCGCTTTGCGTATTATCTAGGTATTGCTGACCTACGTACTTTCCACTAGCATTTAGGGTAAAGTGCTTATTTGCTTTATAGCTGAGCATTAATGCAGCTATGGTATTGGGTGAAAAAGCGATATCTTGATTTTGGTAATTATAGAATACTGTATCAACAATATCATAATTAAAATCACGCTCATATACCCTCTCTGTGAATGAGGCTATTTCGTTTTGACTTAATGTAAAGTTACCACCTGCTTGCAACTTATCAGTTAAAGGGTATTGGAAATCTACTTCTACACCTCTTCTGTAGCTGTTAGCTACATTAGTGCGTATTGCCCCACCTACATCATTTATAGCTCCGGTGACTACGAGTTGATTATCATATTGCATATTATATAAGTTCACGTTTAGGCGTTTTCTACCACTTGAGTAGCGATAGCCTAGTTCTACATTCTCCATAGACTCGTGTTCTGGTCGTGCACTTGTTTTATTTTCTCTAAAATCTTTACGTACTGGCTCTCTGTTAGCTATGGCAAATACACCGTAGAAGGTATGATTTTTAAGCAAATAAGTAAGTCCTACTTTTGGGTTAAAAAATTGGAAATTGACGTTTTGATTTGAAAACTGTGCTGCTTCTGGCAGTGTGGCTGAACCTGCAGAATCATTCAATCCTGCGAAGCTATAGTCAATAAAACGATACTGTAGGTCAATATACGGTATCAAGTTATTGTAATTATACGACTGACGTACATAAAAATTTCCGTCAGTTTTGGTGGCATCATTGTCATAGTAGATAGCGTTCAGGTCTTCGTATCCTGTAAATTCTGTAGCTATAGCTTCGCCAAAGTGTCTGCCTTGGTACTGATTATACCCACCGCCTATTACGGTTTCCATTCGGTTTTTAGTATACGTCAGGTTGGCGATACCGCCTACTAGCGTATTGTCTAGCCACCTGCGTCTTACTAAGTCTCCGTCATATGCAGTGTCTCCAGTAGGTTGTACGCTGTCTATGCCGTATTTAGCGAGAGTTTCTCCTCCTTTGAATTGCTCAAAGTATCCTTCGCCTGTAGTTACATAAGCGGCTGTATTTAGCTTTAAGAAATTAGTAAATGAGTGGTCAAAGAAAAACTGATAATGATTCTGATTGTAGTTGTCTACCTCGTTTTCATAGGTGTATGAATTGTATGTTTTACTATTGCTGTTTTGCAAATTTTGAAGGTCTTCACCTCCTATGTAAAGCTGATTTATATATCTATTTTCGCCTGCTATGTCTCCTCTGAAGGTAGGCTCTGGGATGCCATTCCATGCTTGGTAAGTACGCTCACTACCTATCATTATATTTGCTTTAAATACTGATTTTTCCCAGTACTTAGCAGCTACTAGATTAGCAGATTTCAGGTCAGAAGATGCTCTATCTATGAATCCATCACTTTGTATAGTACTGCCTCTTAATTGGAATGCCCAGTTATTTTTTAGTCTACCTGTGTTATGCAGTAGAGAGATTCGTTGTGTATTAAAACTACCTAGTCCAAAGCTTGCTAAGGTAAACTTGTCTTCTGATAGATCATTAGTTCTGATATTTACACTTGCCCCAAATGAAGCAGCACCATTTGTACTTGTACCTACTCCACGCTGTATCTGCACACTCTGAGTAGAGCTGGCTAAGTCTGGCATATTTACCCAAAACATCCCTTGACTTTCTGGATCATTTATAGGAATACCATTCACGGTGATATTTACGCGAGTAGGGTCTATACCACGCACTCGGACACCTGTATATCCTACGCCATTTCCAGCGTCTGAAGAGATCACAGTACTCGGAGTCATATTGAGTAAAAAAGGGAAATCCTTGCTTTGATCTAGGCTTTCTATATCTTTTTTGTCAAGATTAGTAAAGGTAGTAGGGGTAGAGTTCTTGGCTCTTACTGTACTGATGACCGCTGCGTCTAAGAAGGCCATATCCGTGTTTAAAAAGAAGATTTGGTCGCTGCTGTTTTTAGTAATATTTACAGTGTCTAGATAGGTTTCGTAGCTCAGGTGACTTATGGCTACGATATATTTGCCCGCCGGTATATTTTCAAAGTTTATACTTCCATTGGGCGTAGAGTAGGTGCTAGCAGCCCCCATTTTACCGCTTAGTCGCACGAAAGCAGATTCAATGGGTTCGTAGTTTTGAGCATTTTTCAGCTGAGCTGAATAGTTGATTTGACTGAAGCATAGCTGAGCTGTGATAGTCAATAGTGTGATTAGTGTTCCACCGCGGCGGATAAGTTTAAATTTGTGTTTCATTCCTGTATTTTTTTAAATGTACAGGAGTGTCGAGAGATACGGATATATCTGTTAATTTCCTACGGCAGCATTATCTGCATCAGGTTCTTGGGTATCATCTCAGCAATCTGCCTAGGCAAAAAGCACCCCTTTATTCAGTGCAAATGTATTCTAAGTATTAATCTATGATAATTTTTTCTGAGAAAATAGCATCTCCCGCTGGACCTATTAGTCTTAAGAAGTATAAACTTCTAGCATATCCTCTGATATCAAAAGTGACCAAGTTTCCATAGGGTTTTGTCTCTAGTATTTTACCTAGAGCGTCTATGAACTGTACCTTATATCCTTCAAAGCAGTCAGGACCGTTAGAGGATAAATAGAGGTAATCATTGGTGGGATTTGGATAGATTTTGTGAAGTACATTGCCGCAATTGTCTGTATATCGGCTTACTATAAGTGTGTCTTCTACGGCGATAGTATAAGTCGTATAAATAGTATCATAGCTGATGATAGTAGTAGTGTCATATACTATCTGGGTGATGGTATCGTAAGAGTTGATAAATGTAGTATCGTATACTGTTTGGTAGATAGTGTCAATGGTATACACTAGTACTGTGTCAAATATCACTTCAGTGATAGTATCGTAGATAGTCACATAGGAAGTGTCATAAGTGATGATTTCCGAGGTATCATTAATGAAGGTAGTATCCTGTACGAAGATTGTATCTTGTACGAATGTAGTGTCGAAATAATCACAAGTGTCAAACCCTAATTTTAGTTGCCAAAGGTCTGGTAATAAGCCATAGTCTCCTCTACCCGTAGCTATAAGTATAGTTGAGTCACTAACTGCCTGCATTTGAGTAATAACTCTAGCCGTAAAATCATTATTTGAGGTGTAATTTGTCCAAGAGTCGGTCGAGGCATTATAAGCATAAAAGTCATTTTTCCTGGTCGGAGAACTGTATCCTGTTTGACCACATCCTACGAAGGCAAGTCCATCTTTCACAAAGCAGTTTGTAGCCATTCTTGCAGCTCCTGGATATGCTGTTATTGAGGCCCACGTATTTGTAGAAGGGGTATATTTCCAGAAGTTATTCGAAAGGGTTAAGCTTGAACTTATGCCATGACCAGCATAACCATATTGACCCAGACTAAATGCAGTCATTGTAGCTCTATTTCCACCTGGAAAATTTGCTCTTTGTGTCCACGAGTTGGTGCTGGGGACATACATCCACAAAGTATTTTTATAACATGTTCTTCCGCCGCATGAGCCGCCCACCACATAAGCAGTATCTCCTATTACAAAAGAGGCTGATGAGTATATTATACCGCCAGGGAAGCTGGCCTTTGATGTCCAAGCATCTGTAGTGGGGTCGTATTCGTAGAAATCTGTATACCTAGCTGTTGTTGACGAGCCCATTCCAATATATCCCTTATCACCTATAGAAAAGGATATACATTGATTACTCCCATTTCCAGGGTAATCAGTTTTTTTTGTCCAGATATTTGTTAGTGGATTGTACTCCCATAAGTCTTTGGAGTATGAGTCATCTGCTTTTCGGCCAGCACCTACATACATCTTCCCGTTTGCTTTAAAACTGGAAGCTAAGTCTACGCCAAATTCGGGCAGACTAGCTCTAGACTCCCACTCTAACTGAGCAAAGGACATAGAGGAAATAAATAAAGCGATAGAAAGTTGAAAAAGCTTGTTCATAGGTTAAATCTTTTAGTCTATACGAATGTAGTTTTTTTCTTGTTTATATTCAATTGTTTGTAAAACAAAAGGAGCTCTAAAACTTTATAGCTATTCCACCATTCACTACAGATTGGACCAATACCCTTCACTACAGCGTCAGGATATGCTGTTTTAGTTACTTTGAAGAGACTCTTACCTAAATTAGGGACACCTATTCCTAAGCTTATTACCATAGTACCTTCTTTGAAACAGTTTTTTGCTTCTTCTTCTGTCTACAGAGTTTAGTTCTATTGGCTCGTCTAGTGACATGGCCGACAGGTAATTAGTTGTTTGATTATTAGAGGTTAGGGACAGCTTAGACAGTTCCTTTAGTGGCTCGTTAGCTTGTACGTTGAAAGCAACAAGAGTAGCTGCTAAAATTGTAAAAATTTTTTTCACAATTGTTTTGAGATTTTGTTAAAGTTTTTTTGTTCTATAAATAAAAATAATCGATAAACTCAAAATATCAAATTTGTTTAATATATTTGAAAATGAAATTGATTTTAAAACTTTTATTTGCCTTGTTGCCTTGTTGCCTTGTTATAGTTTGGTCTTGTAATGATCTAGAAAGGGTTGAAACAAAAGAAGCTAATTTCTCAATTCTCACAGCACCGTCATCTATACAAGGAGTTGATAATGATTTGCCGTGGATGGCACGTGGGATAGCTGAGATAGTCTCAGTTTATGCAGTTAGGAATACTATAGAAGTAGAGATGCTAAAAAGTAGTTTTAATGAGGTCTCCAATAGAAATGCTGATAGTGCAGTACAAGCAAATACAGGTGTCTTAATTGACAATGAAGTTGTAAATTCTATAAACAACAATTTTCCTAGTAATGATTATATTGGAGGCTACTTTTTTGACTTTGATTGCAATGATTGTAAGTGGTCAACAGGACTTTATTCTCCAAACATAAGAGATGTTAACATAGACCCAAGCACAACTTTATATGTAGTGCCAAGTATGGAAGATGTTGATGTTGATTCTCTAAGAGGTTACTATGTTAATAGCTTTGGCAATTTAGATAGTGTGTGGGTAAATGAAGATTTTTTAGATAATAATTATGTATGGGTAGTGACATCATCGTCTAATTGTAAACCACTTATTTGCCCTTCTAATCCTGGCGGAGGAAGTAATGGTGACGATAATTTGAAAGGTAAAAAAGCTGACTGGGGTCCGTGCAATTTTGACGATAATTGTGATAATGACCCATTCTGTGGTGGAAGAGAAACTGTAGAAAATTGTCCCGATTGTGGTGCAAATATTATCCAAAACTCACTTTATCTACTAAGCTATAGCATGAATAATGATGTTAAGGGAGGAGGAGCTGGTCCCCAAGACGATTATCAAGAAGGGTGGATTAGGAATAGATATGAGCTAGCACTCCAAACACTATTATACCGTCCAATTTATGACGGTACAGGTGCGATTAATGGTTACTCATACATCACAGGTTCTCGAACTTCATCAGATGATGGCGATTTAGATGTAAATCCAACTGGTAGCGAATTAGAAGTACCTGGTGACGTTCACGATCTTCAACTATTAAAAGTAGGTAGGGGTGCCTCTGATGTTACTAGGTGTAGGATAAAGCGTAGTGGAAAACTAAAATGCTCTGGGAACAATTCAAGTTTTAATGAGAGAAAATTAATCTCTCAATCGTATCTTCCGATTGATGTGTTCTACTTCATTCTTTACGAGCGAGACAAGCGTACGTGGCATCACAAAGAATGGACATCCCCGGATGCTTCCAGTTCAGGTGCAGGTGGATCACTTAATATTCAAAGGAACATGTACTTTGTATCTCAGAAGAGACCTTACACTCAAAATGCTGCAGGTGGTTATGCTTTTAGAATTGACGCAAGCTCAACTTGGCAGGCTGAAACTATTGACGGAGTAAACTATAATACTTGCACAGAATCTTTAGATGGTGAGATTACCGTCAAATTTGGCTACACCGCAAATTAATTAATATTGAATCAAATTTATAGATATTTGATTGTTGCGATTCTATTTGGTAGTTTATCAGTTAGTGGACAAGTAGATAAATTTGCAGTTAATGTGTCTTTTGGTTACAAATCGCAGCTAACTGTTTTTTTTTCTGATGTCAGAAGTCCCAGCTTTAGCAAACCAGAATTAATAAATATGGCGGGTCTGAGTTACATAGATTCCATTGGTAAACATAATTTTGAATTAGAACTGCTCTATGCCAATAAAGGTGTTCGAAATATGAATTACAATGAGATACAAGGCAGATATCTCTTTTCATTTTCGTCTGAGCCATCATTGATTTTACCCATTACATATAGGAAAAGTATAGGCAATACAACACTTGTTTTTGGTCCAACAGTGTCTTTTGCTTTTGGTGGTTATTATTTCAAAAAGACAGTGTCACTAGTGGGAGGCACTACTCCAGATTATCCTATAAAAGTTCCAAAAACATATTCCAATATCTGGGAGGATCGTTTTCTTTTTGGTTATAGCATTAAGACAGAGCACCTTTTAGTACATAAACAAAAGTACAAACTATCCTTAGAGCCAAGAATAATAGGAGATGTTTTAAGCAGAGATGGATGGTTTGCGGCAACTATTGGGCTTAAAGTGTCTAATGTGCATTAGCTCTAAAACTTTATAGCTATTCCACCATTTACTACAGATTGGCTATATCCTAACTCCAGATAAGCACCTATGCTTTCAGAGAAAAAGTAACGTGCTCCGATAGTAGCTTCTATGGCTATCGGTATTGGGCTAGATACAGTAGATGCTATTCCATTCACATCACCACCTAGGTTTATTTTAAAATTAGTAGTACCATACCCTAAACCAAGCCCTATATATGGATCCAGCTGTCTTCCAGTGCTGAAGTGATAGTTAGCCCTTACCATAGCACCTATAGATGTCATGGAGTTAGTGTAGTTATACGTGCTGTCTCCCAAGGTAGGATTCCCATCAGCATCATAGTTAGGTCCTACTACAGGATATTCTATTTTAGTATTCAGGTACCTGAGAGATATGCCTAAGCCGACTTGGTCAGCTATAGCGTATTCATACCTTAGATGTATAGGTCCTATTCCGCTGTACGTAGCAGTAGGGTATAGTCTATCTAAAGATTTAAAGAATACTTTTCCGAGGTTAGGAGCTCCATACCCTAAGCTTATTATTTGTACTCCTTTCTGAAAACAGCTGCGATTTCTGCGTGTAGTTTCTTCTGTTTCACTTGGAGACTTTTTAGTATTGGCAGTTAGTTTTTCTGAAGCATTAGCTTGTGTGAAGTTCATCGTTGCAAGTAATATGCCAAGTAGGTATATTTTTATTTTAGTTCCTTTCATTTCTTGTCAAAGCTAAAAGAAATAATTTAAATAGATGGAATTAGAATACTTACCACATGAAACTATTGTTGTGAGGGAACGTGAGGCCTTAATTATTTGCGAAGACCTCTTTATAAAGTAAATTTGCATTTAAATCAAAAGCGTAATAAAATGCCAAAAATTATATATACCCAAACTGACGAAGCTCCGATGCTAGCTACTTTCTCATTCTTGCCAATAGTACAAGCATTTACAAGTGCTGCTGGAGTAGAAGTGGAGACCCGAGATATATCATTAGCTGGTCGTGTTTTGAGTCAGTTTCCAGAGTACCTAGAGCCTGAGCAGCGAGTAGGAGATCATCTTGCAGAACTAGGTGAACTAGCTAAAACTCCTGAAGCCAATATTATAAAATTGCCCAATATATCTGCATCTGTACCGCAGCTCAAAGAGACTATAAAAGAACTTCAAACTAAAGGATATAAAATCCCTAACTATCCGGATAATCCTACTACCGTAGATGAAAAAGACATAGCTGCCAAGTATGGAAAGTGCAAAGGAAGTGCAGTAAATCCCGTACTTAGAGAAGGAAATTCTGATAGAAGGGCTCCTAAGGCAGTGAAAAACTATGCGAAGAAGAATCCGCATAGAATGGGTAAGTGGTCTACAGATAGTAAGACTAAAGTGAGTACCATGGATGCAGGAGACTTCAGACACAATGAGAAGTCTACCACGGTAGCAGATGCTACTACTTTTACAATTATACATACAGATACTGCTGGTCATAAAACTGAGCTGAGAGGAGCTAGCCCGCTACTAGCAGGTGAGGTGATAGATGCTACGTATATGAGCAAGAAGGCTCTGATGGCGTTTTTAGAAAGCTGTATAGCCGATACTCAAAAGGATGGAACGCTCTTGTCTCTGCATATGAAAGCCACTATGATGAAGGTTTCTGATCCTATCATATTTGGTCATGCGGTGAGAGTGTACTTTGATGAATTATATAGGAAACACGGAGATACTTTTGCTTCTTTAGAGGTAAACTTAAGCCATGGTTTTGGTAATCTGGTAAGTAAACTAGACGAGCTAGATGCTGCTAAGAAAGCAGAAATACTGGCAGACATAGCATTCGTGATGGATGCACAGCCTGACCTAAGTATGGTGAATAGTAATAAGGGAATCACAAACTTACACGTACCTAGTGATGTAATTGTAGATGCAAGCATGCCAGCTATGATTAGAAACGGTGGGAGAGTTTGGGATAAGAATGGAGATGAAGGTGATACCAATGCTATTATCCCAGATAGTAGTTATGCTTCCGTATTTAGTGCCACTATAGACTTCTGTAAAAAGAATGGAGCATTTGACCCTACTACTATGGGCACAGTACCTAATGTAGGACTAATGGCTCAAAAGGCAGAGGAATATGGCAGTCATGATAAGACCTTTGAACTAGAAAAAGCAGGAACGGTAGAAGTGCTAGACGCTAATGGGAATACACTACTAAGTAACGATGTAGAAGCAGGAGATATCTGGAGAATGTGCCAGGTGAAAGATGCCCCAATACAAGACTGGGTAAAGCTAGCCGTGAATAGAGCAAAAGCTACGGGAAGTCCGATTGTGTTTTGGCTAGATGAAGAGAGAGCTCACGATGCACAGCTTATACTAAAGGTAAACATGTACCTTAAAGAGTATGATACTGCTGGATGCGAGATACACATAATGAGCCCAGAAAAAGCTACTCATTATACACTAGATAGAGTGAAAAATGGGGAAGAAACTATCTCTGTAACAGGTAATGTGCTACGAGATTACTTAACCGACTTATTTCCGATACTGGAACTTGGCACTAGTGCTAAGATGCTAAGTATAGTGCCACTAATGAATGGCGGAGGCTTATTCGAAACTGGAGCAGGAGGAAGTGCACCTAAGCACGTAGAGCAGTTAGTAGATCAAAACTACTTGCGTTGGGATTCGCTAGGTGAGTTTTTAGCACTTGCAGTGAGTTTAGAGCATTTGAGTGACACATATGATAATATGAAAGCTAAAGTGCTAGCAGACGCATTAGGTGATGCTACTGAGAAGTTTTTAGAAAATGATAAATCACCTGCTCGTAAACTGGGCAGTATAGACAATAGAGGTTCGCACTTTTACCTAGCTATGTACTGGGCAGAAGCACTAGCACAGCAAGATGATGATGCGGAGCTTAGAGCTAAATTTGGTCCTATAGCAGAGCTACTAGGAAGTAACGAAACCCGAATCAATGAAGAGCTAATAGCTGTACAAGGTCAAGCTGTAGATATAGGCGGATACTATATGCCAGATGAATCTAAGACGAGTCGTATCATGCGTCCAAGCGAAACCTTAAATGGTATCTTGGGTGGATTAGTGAGAGCGTAACTGAAACTAGAATATTCATAAAAAAGGAGCTTCTTAGAAGCTCCTTTTTTATGAATTTCATGTAAGATTCTAGCTATGTAGTGCTCTATTATCTGTAGCCGCAAGTGCTGCTTCCTTAGTCACCTCGCTGGTAGTAGGATGAGCGTGACATACGCGTGCTATATCTTCTGCACTAGCTCTGAATTCCATAGCTACAGCTATCTCAGAAATCATATCAGCTACACGTGGTCCTATCATATGTGCACCTAGTACTTCATCTGTCTCAGCATCTGCTAGTATCTTTACAAAACCGTCTATATCCATTCCCGCTACTGCTCTACCGTTAGCTCTAAAAGGAAATTGGCCTACTTTGTATTTTACTCCTGCTTCTTTGAGTTGCTCTTCAGTCTGCCCTATGCCTGCTATCTCTGGCCAAGTATATACGACTCCTGCGATTAGGTTATAATTGATATGTGGTTTCTGACCCGCTAGTAGCTCTGCTACTAGTACGCCTTCTTCCTCTGCTTTGTGAGCGAGCATAGCTCCTTTCACTACATCACCTATGGCGTATATATTAGCTATGTTGGTCTGTAGATGATCGTTCGTCTCTATTCTACCTTTATCGTCTATTTTTACTCCAGCTTTATCTGCTGCTAGTCCATCTGTGTAGGGTCTTCTACCTACAGCTACGAGACAGTAATCACCTTCTAGTGTTATCTCACCTTTTTTACCTTCCGCTTTCACAGTCACTACATCTCCTTTGGTAGTTACAGAAGTTACTTTATGGCCTAGGTGGAGTTTGAGTCCTTGTTTTTTGAGCACACGACCCATTTCCTTGCCTAGGCTAGCATCCATACTAGCTATCACACTAGGAGCGTATTCTACTATGCTTACATCTGTTCCTAGTCTACTGTATATAGAGCTCATTTCTAACCCTATGACTCCACCACCTATTACGATTAGATGCTTTGGTATTTCTTTTAGTGTTAGTGCTTCTGTGCTAGTTATGACACGCTTCTTGTCTATTTCCATGCCTGGGAAGGCAGTTGGTTTACTTCCGGTAGCTATAACTATACTCTTAGCAGATATTTTTTCTGTTTTTTCGCCAGTTATCTCTAGTGTAGTAGCATCTACGAACGATCCAGTACCTACGTATACATCTACCTTATTTTTCTTCATAAGGAAGTCTACACCTTTGGTCATCTGATCCACTACGCTCTGTTTACGAGCTATCATCTGCTTGAAGTCGATTTTTGGAGTGCCTATATTAATACCGTGATCAGCAAACTTATGTATAGCATCGTGATACTGGTGTGAGCTGTCTAGTAGAGCTTTACTAGGTATACAGCCCACATTAAGACATGTGCCACCCAATGTGCTGTACTTTTCTATGATTGCTACTTTCAGGCCTAGCTGTGCACAGCGTATTGCACATACATATCCACCTGGTCCACTTCCTATTATAGCTACGTCGTAATTATTCATTGTTGTTTTATTCGTTGTTTTTCTATTGGAACACGCCTCAAAGGCTTGTTCTTACTTGGTTACTGCGTTGTCACACTGAGTGTT
>Ga0222647_1000209_pt1 | contig 31869 bp, 29 predicted proteins | sample AntAcemetagen333_FD_179864 | JGI IMG/M metagenome (GOLD analysis project Ga0222647, IMG submission 179864) | Saline water microbial communities from Ace Lake, Antarctica - #333 | ecosystem: Environmental > Aquatic > Non-marine Saline and Alkaline > Saline | place: Antarctica: Ace Lake...
GAAGAAATAGATGCTATCTCCTTGCCTGGCATGATTGGCATACCAGATATCTCTGCCGTTTTGATGATTAATAGCTTGTTGTTTTTCGCCACCAAGGAAGGGCAGTCGTTTTAGATAAATTGATATTGTATCTGATTCAATGGTTGAATAGCCAGACCCGCCACTCCTTCCAGAAGCAAAATAATAATAAACTTCTGATTCTAAATGTCTTAAAAATAATGAACCTTGAGTAGCATCTGAACCGCCACCTACTTGTGGCGATATAATGTTATTATTAGAATCCTTAATGAATGAGGAAGCTTTGTAATATAATAGGGAACCTTTTGTGTCTGAATAGGAGGTGGACCCTTCTAACCAATCGATATTATTTATTTTGTGCTGATAGATTTTATTTTCGCTAATTTCTAAGTGTACATTTTTTCCAAAAATCCAATGGTTTCCGAAATTAGAGGTTGAGCTGGTCTCGGAAACCTGGCCATTACAATGAAATATTAAAGATAAGAAACCAATCAAAAGAATACTTTTATATAGCATAGCTACAAGATACTTATTCTCTCTATTGTGTTGCATTAGAGTGCGAATATACGTTTTTACAGACGTATGATTATCTGCTTAATTTATCAAAGAAAGTGCAAAGCGTAATGTTATGGCATAACAAAACTCTTTCGAGATACTCTATGGTAATTCTAATTTTGCCTTTTTCTACCATCCAATAGTGTTTACGTGCAAAACCAAATTCAATAGCAAACTTTTCATAACTAGTATATCCTGCTTCCTTTCTGAGCAGAAATAGTTCTCTAGCTATTGATACGTTTATATTATCCGTTTTACGGCTCACCATTGCTATGCAAGGTTGATACTTGAGCGAAAAATATATTACGTCGTTAGCAACGTGTATTTTAATTATATTTGAAGCAATAGAAATTGTATTTCAAATTTCTAGACCTTATAATAGAACCGGAAAACTAAAAAATCTTATGAAACATTTACTTGCACTTTTCTTTTTATTGATCTCCCTTAGTACAATAGCACAGGTACCACAAGCACAAGATAGATGCGGTACAGATGAGCTTACCCAAAACTTAATAGATGACGGTACATTAGACCCCAGCATACACTCAGCCTATAGTGCGGCTATACGGCACTGGACCCAGAATAACCCTGGCCCGTATGGTGTATCTGCTATGCAAAGTCTTATGGGAGGGTCATCGTGCGATAGTGCTCAGTACCTTGTACCCGTGGTGCTACACATAGTACATAGCTCTGGTACATCCATAGGCACAGCAGAAAACATAGACTCACTACAAGCGGTAAGTCAGCTAGCCACCCTCAATGCTAAAATGGGTGGTAACAGTAGCTTTGATACTAAGATACGCTTTGTACTAGCTAAGCGTGATCCTAATGGTGCGGTCAGTAGTGGTATACTTAGGCATTCCTCTACACGGTTTACGGACATAGAATTTGATAATGATAGTGCCGCTGCTATGTTTCGCACCTATAACTGGAATGAAAACAGGTATGTAAATATCTATGTAGTAAAATCCATACTAGACAGTGATGGCTCTGGAGGATGGAAGGCTTCTAGTGTAGGTGGATATTCCTTTTATCCTACTACTATAGGCTATCAGCCACAAGGGATAGTGGCATTGTATAACTGGTTTGGAGATTATGATGCCTATACCTCTGGGCCGCTAGATACTCGCTCAGATGGAGAGGTTCTGGTGCATGAGATAGGTCACTACCTAGGAGTATATCATCCATGGCAAGGGAGCTGCATGGGCGGTACAAGTACGGACTGTGACACTAAGGGAGATCTCTGCTGTGATGTAGCACAGAGCCAGTTTCGTGTATTTGACTGTTCATCCACTATCAATACGTGTCCTGATAGTAGTGACACTGATGCTGTAAGAAACTATATGAGCTACTCAGGTGACGACTGTAGAGAAGAGTTTACCTCAGATCAGACACGACTCATGTATGCCACACTAGAGATGTACCGCAGTCAGCTATGGAATCCTAAGAGTGTAAATACCATAGCAGCAGAAGAGTGTATGTGGACTGCCCATTTTTACGGTCGTAATAGGACTTTTGTTTACATGAAGAAGAGCAATACTTCGTGTCACGTCTTTTACTTTTTATGACTCTTTGACAGATATTACAATTGTTCATTTTGTTACGTTTTATGTAAAAGTAGTTACTTTTCATCTTCCATATTTAATAAAGAAAAAAGTAACACGAATTGTAATAAAAGAAAAGAAATTGAAAGAGTTAACTGAATTTATAATACAAGATTGCGAAGGCGAGTGAGGAGAGTTCTACGAAGGGTAATAAATAAATGATACTCCTATACGTAGTGTCGCACTTAATACTTGAATCTAAGAAGGTTATTTTCGTCAGTTAATTAAAGATAAATGGGAAAATAGACGTTAATTTGTGATAAATTAATTTCAATGAGATATTTATTCCACTTTACTATTATTTGTGTTTTCTTAATCACAGGATGTAATGATGAGGATTCCTCAACACCAAATCCAACTTCAGTTGACATAAGTGAAGCTGTTGGTACTTATTCTGATGGTGCCCTTATAGTATATGACCTACAGGGTGAGGTATTAGCTGAATTAGACAAATCGTTTACTGTTTCGAAAGGAAGTGATAATTCAACTATAAAGATTGATATAGAGGGTGATGTTATAATAGGTGAAAAAATTATTGGTACAAATGACGGATTTGTATTTGACATAGTAGAAGGCTCGTGGTCCGCATACTACATAACAAATCGTAAATCTTTTTATAACAACGGCTCTGTACATAGTGGTCAATTCTACAGAAAGTTATTTGATGATGAAGACATTTTTTCTACCTCATTTGGTATATCTCAATCAATGGGCGGAGATGTTTACGTTTATTATTCACTTGTCGGCTTCAAAGACTAAACCATAGGCATATCCTCCTCAGTAAGCTCAGCTATCTCAAGTCCTCTGAGATAGGTTAGACTAACATTGAGGGAAGAATGTCCCATTGCCTTCTGTAGCTTGCTTAGAGAGCTCTAGAAGGTCTCGCATCTTGAGTAATATTAAATCTATCAAGTCAATTGGTAATAGCCTAGATTTAATAATATCTTTACATCTTGAAATCTATTATATTCCCTTTACTCCTTATCTCAAACTTTCTTTCTGCACAGGACAGCACTTACTATGTGCCTGCTCATAACAAGTCAGGTGACTCATTGCAGTTTGAACTAAACCAAATAATTAAGAATCATACAGAATTTACGTATACATCATCATCAACCGATGTATGGGATATCCTAAAGCACACCGATAGAGATACAGCAAATGCAAATAATGTAATCCTAATATATTCAGGAAGAAGTGTTGATGCCGCACAAGAGTATAACAGTGCTGCTGGATGGAGTCGGGAACACGTTTGGGCAAAATCAAGAGGAGATTTTGGCACTAGTAAAGGAGTGGGAACAGATGTTCACCATTTAAGACCCTGTGACATTGGTGTTAACTCTTCACGGAATAATAGAAATTTTGATACTTGTATTACTTGCGTCGATGTAATAGATAATGGCTTCAATACGGGATCTAAACGCGATGCTGATTTATGGACATTTGAACCACCTGACGCAGTTAAAGGAGATGTAGCTAGAATGATATTCTATATGGCTGTTAGATACGAAGGAGAAGGCTCTGAGCCTGACTTGGAGCTGACGAATACATTACTTGCCAATACTGACAAAAGTTCCTTACAAGCTCGCTTAAGCACTCTTCTTCATTGGAATAGGATTGATAGCGTTAGTGACTGGGAGCGTAACAGAAACAACATCATAGATAGCTTTTACCAGCATAACCGTAATCCATTTATTGACCATCCTGAACTAGCTGAATATCTATGGGGTGATAGTATTGGTGCAATATGGATGCCTGAGCTATCTGACACAAGTATCGGAGCTAGTATATTTGAGTATTATAGTAGTGAAATCCGCATTTATCCAAATCCAGCTCAACATCAAATCACTATAAATCATCCTAATTTAAGTATAGCCTCTTATGTAATATTGAATTCTTTAGGACAAAATATTATAGAGAATACACTCGAATCTAATGTTGTGGATGTATCTGCTTTGCCAAAAGGAAGCTATGTTCTAATGCTAAGAGACCTTAATAGTAATGAGACCTACTTTAAGAAGTTTATTCATTAACATCAATTGGTGGTTCATATTAGCTTCCCTACGTTTTGGTTAGGTGCTAAAAAAGGGAGTTGAGGCTATCTCAATTGTTTCCATCTTGTGTAGGGAGTTACCCTATCACATAACCACATCCTTCTCACAACTCGCAAGCGGAACTCCAGTACTTATTATATTGATATCTAGTGAGGTATGTTTAGCCTCTTCTGACTCGTTATTTACTTCAATAGCTCGTAGCTTAGTTAATACAAATTCTGATAGTTTTAAGAGCAGTTCTAATGCTTTCTCAGGGTTCTTCTCAGCGACTTTATCGAGCAACTCTTGCAATCTGCCCATATTGCCTTTTAAAAGGTCTGTAAAAGCCTCTCTAAGCCTTACTGTTGCTTTGTTAGCTGTGCCTTTCTGTCTACCTCCGTACTTGATGCCCGTATTATTTGCCATAACTATATATAACTACTATAGTAATATACATAAAGAGAGGAAAAGGGGCAATTGGATGGCATAAAAAAGCCCATAAGGAGTTATGCTTTATTTCTGGTCATCTTAACTGACTCTAGTCATTGGAGTCAATTATTAAGTAAAACATTTAGCTCTTAGGAGCTACTCCTATTTTCTTGTGCTTTTTTCAATATTTCTTGAGCTCCGTTTCCATAGTATGATGGCAGATTATTTAAACTACGGTTCAACATATCTATCATAATTATCTCGTTATCGAGACTAAGTATATACCAGACTCTTCTAAATAAAACAAAAGACATTAAATATTGAGATTGATAAACTGCTGTTACAGAAATGAAATCATTAGAATTAACATCGTCAACACACTGTTCAACATTAGACAGTAACTCCTCTTTTGATAAGTCCCAGCTGTCAGCATCCTCAGTTATTTTTTGTTTGTCAATTGAGTCGAAGAATAAACCCGATATAGGCAAAAGTAATTTAGGTTTATGCTCATCAGCATAAGTGTCTTGGTATACTTTAATTTTCTCTTCTGCAAATTGAATTATACTTACCTCAGTGCTGTTTTCAGGCATAGCCTCTGGAGACTTAAAATGAATGAAGGTGCTTTGTGTATCGCTATACTGAGATTCACAATAGTCACTCGTATGTTTATAGTTTGGATAGCATTCTTTTTCAGTTTTAGTGAAAACAGAATTGATGCCTAAAGAAGTTTTTGTTAATCTACCATCGGTATATTCATTGATATACTCTTCTACAATTTTTTTATATGCTTCGCTTCGAATTCCATTTTTTATGTCTTTTGCTTCGATTTCATTTTTATTCAAATCCGATATAACAAATCCACCACCAAGATTAATATGAAAAACAGATTTAGCATCATCAGGGATTCCGTAATTATTGAATATCCAATATGAAAGATTCTTCATTTTATTGAAGTCATCCGACAATATATATTGTTTTAACTTTTTCTCTTCTTCTACTTCTTTTTCCTCAAGTGCTCTTAGTAAATTTTTATGACCAATCTCAAAGGCGTCTTCTACTTGTTTTTTAGAGAATTTACCAGAAAACCTTTTAACTAAATGAGCCTTAATACTTTTAAAACTTAAATTCATTTTACGAAGCTAAAGAAAATCCATTGGAAAAATAGTTTCGAGTGATAAAGAATATGACTAAATCTGAGATACTTAAAGAAAAGTAAGTGTAATTAGTTGCCCTATACCTGAATGGTACTTTAGCTTCTTCTTTTATGGCTTTGCTTAGTATCAATCTGAAAACTTGTAAACGTGAAAATAAAGGGCCATACACGTATGTCAGAGATTCCCCAAAATGTTTCGAACCCCCTATCCCGCTACAAAATATAAGTAACTGGATAACCTAAGCTTCTAACTAAGGTATTAAGGTCATTGAAGCCGACTTTAAATGCACTAGATTTCATTCCTTTATAGCTGCATTTACCTCTTTGCGGTCCACTACTAATACCACTACCATAACTCACTGACATATTACTATTCCAAAAGATATTGAAAGTATAAGTGTCATTAATAGTTGAAACATTGATGTCGAAATTCCAAGACTTCATTTTTTTGAAGTCCGTTTGTATAGAATACTCATTTACATTTTTAATAAGATAACCGCTAGAAACTAAAGCTTGGATTACTTTTACTTTGGTAGTACTATCTCCAGTGATTTGTATCGATTGGCTCTTTGGCGTAATTTGACAAAATGAGTTGAGGGAAAGGGCTAAAGCGAATATGAATAATGATAATCTTAAAAAATGCATAAGGTAAAGTTAGTATATTAATAGCTGTTTATGGCCTACTCATTGCTTCATTTGGCTCCTTGTTAATCTACGTTGGAAGGAAAAAGTAATTGATCTATAAAGCATTTAGATTTATATCTTATAGCTATTTAATAACTACTCATTGAATTTCAAGTAAGTATATTTACTTGATGAAATTTTCAAATGATAAGTTTCTAATAGTGAGATATCCACAGTACAAATAGGCTATTTGTTGCTTCAAATGTTTCACCTCCCTAATATTTAAATATGTAACTCGCTTATAGTGTGATATTTGTAAACTATATTCGAATCCGATATTCTCCACTCAAGGACTCGCTTATAGCGGGTCCTTTTATTTATAATTGCAGTATATATGCTGAGCCAATTCACAATTAAGAATAAATACCTAAAAGTAGCTATCAATCGAAAAGGAGCAGAGCTATGCTCTGTGAAAGATACTACGGGATATGAATACATGTGGCAAGCAGAGCCAGTGTGGCCGCGTCACGCACCTAATCTATTTCCTATAGTAGGTAGCTTATTAGATCACGAGTACCGCTATGCCGGTGTAACGTATACGCTATCTCATCACGGATTTGCACGTGATTCTGATTTTGAGATGCTTCATCAGAGTGAGCATAGTATCTGTCTTATATTACAGCAGTCAGAAGCTACTTTAGCTTCATATCCGTTTGAGTTCACGCTACTTATTACCTATACATTATCTGATAATTCACTGAAGCAAACCTTTAGGGTTATAAATGATGACAGTAAAGATGTGCCAGTTTCATTTGGTGGCCATCCTGCTTTTAATGCAAAGCCTGTAGATGAGTATGAGATAGTGTACAGTGAGTCTGAGAATGTTCTAAGTAATCAGCTCAGTGGTCCGTATATCAATGATAAGGCTATACAAGTGATAGAGGGAAATACGATTAGCTTAACTAAAAACACCTTTGATAATGATGCTCTTATTTTCCAGGGATTGAAGTCTAAGACGGTGTCACTCAAACATACGAAGTCTAATCATGAAGTAAAAGTAGATATAAGTGAGTTTCCTTACTTAGGGATATGGGCTAAGCCAGGATCAGATTATGTATGTATAGAGCCATGGCAGGGTCTGGCAGACTATGCATCACATTCTAAAAATATAGAAGACAAAAAAGGAATCATTTGGGTGAAACCAAAAGAGGAAGTGGCCAAGAGCTTTAGTATGACCTTCACTAAGTAAGATACAAGTTTTACAATCGTATTTCAGCTCGCTAAAACCTTAATGTTCTTAATTTTTTTCTCAAAAAGCAAGTAGATAGCTAAAGAATCTTTATCATCAAGCTATCCAATATACTTAGAGTAGCATATTCCCTTAATGCTTAAAAGTAGATTAGCCTTAGTGTTTGAAATAGTACAATCGTATTTCTATTACTACTTTAAAACCTTACGACTTAATTTTGTCGTAATTAGTCACATTACTTGGGTCTAGTTTACCCAGTAACTCTATAGCTCTGTTTTTTAATCCAGGTTCAGCTTCTTTGAATATACTGATGAGTTCTTCACGTTTAGCTTGAAAAAATATCTTAAATATTACAGAGTTAGGAAGTAGTTCTTGTACGCTCCGTATTTTCTCTAATGACTCAAAGATCTTCTTACGGGCTATACTGTTATCGTCTTTGAACTTATCCATACCCTGCATATGGTACTGGTAGTTAGCAGACCGCATGGGTCTAAATCTATCGTCCATTAGCTGATCTATGATATAGAACTTATTTCTATTTCCACTTCCAGCACTGGGTCCCCATCCTGGAGAGCTTTGTGATAGGTTTCTTATTTGCAGTGCTTTGTTAAAGTAAGGCTGTCCTCCCTCTGGGTAAAAAGAATCAAAGTCCATTCCGATAATCACATTCGCATAAAATGCAAGTAAGGTGGTAAGCTGCATAACATCAGCATTTTCTTGATAGTCTAGGCTCTGAAACTGTGCGTACTGAAAACTCCAATCCTGATCAAAGTGACTAAAGATAGGAGCATTGTACGTAGTACCATAAACAGGTCTACTACTGGTTATATTTACTTCCGCTTGAAATTGGTCAATGTTGAAAAAGGTAATATTGATGACAATGTTGCAATTGATTTTTTCTTGTGGCTGTATTTTGTCACTGATCCATTTACGCTGATTAATAAATTGGGCTACTGCATTTTCTAAATCTGTGAATATCTCTTTATTAGACGCTTGTATGTTGTCAGAGCGTACTTCTATAGTACAGTTTAGGTCCTGTGCTTGAGTGGTAACGCAGATCAGCAGGAGTAATATAGCGAGTGTTTTTTTCATAAATAAGTACTGAGCAGTGATACGATATCTTTAGCTACTTCAGTTTTTGGTTTAGTGTCAAAATTATGGCTTTTACCATTTTTTTCTAGTATGGTTATTTTATTGGTGTCTTTACCAAAACCCGCTCCTTTATCATTCAAAGAGTTCAGAACGATAAAATCTAGATTTTTATTTTCTAGCTTTATCACTGCATTATCGTATTCATTTTGCGTTTCTAATGCAAATCCTACTAGAGTCTGGTGCTCTTTTTTTGTTTTCCCGAGGTTATAAAGGACGTCCTTGGTTTTTATTAATTCTAGTGAAAGGCTATCATCGTTTTTTTTGATTTTCTGATCAGCTTTGTTTGCTGGCCTATAGTCCGCTACCGCTGCACTTAGTATAGCTGCATTACACTGAGAAAATAGAGCGGTACATGCTTCGTACATTTCTTCTGCACTCTCTATTTGTGTCAGTTGTACTTTAGTGTCTATGCCTGAAGCAGATGCAGGTCCCAGTACTAGGTGTACTTGAGCTCCTCTGCGAGCTAGTTCATTGGCTATGGCTTTTCCCATTTTTCCGCTGCTGTAGTTTCCTATGAATCTGACAGGATCTAATCTTTCGTATGTTGGTCCAGCATTTACGAGTATAGTTTTACCTGTGAGTGAGTTTCCCAGTTCGAAGTATTGTTCTACCTGAATTAAGATATCTTCTGGTTCGCACATTCTTCCTTGACCTTCTAGTCCACTAGCTAGCTCACCAGTACCTACTGGTAGTTCTATATTACCGTAGCTGAGTAGCTTATTTATACTTGCAGAAGTCGTGGGATGAGTGTACATATCTAGGTCCATAGCAGGAGCAAAGAATATAGGACAGTCGGCAGATAGATAAGTAGCTATCAATAAATTGTCACAGTAGCCATTTGCTAGTTTGGCCAGTGTATTAGCAGTAGCTGGTGCTATTACAAAAGCGTCAGCCCATTTTCCTAACTCTACATGATTCGTCCATTCTCCAGTTTCTTTCACAAAAAAATGCGAATAAATCGCATTTTTTGATAATGTTGCTAGCGTGAGTGGTGTTACAAATTCTAGTGCACTAGGCGTACAAACTACGCGTACATCCGCACCACATTTAATGAGAAGTCGTACTAAGCTTGCCGCCTTATAAGCAGCTATACCACCGGTGATACCGAGCAGTATATTCTTATTATTTAGACTCTTCTTTTGCAGGATTTCTGTGGTAAACTTTGTTGTTCAAAAACTCCTCTATTGCTATAATAGTAGACTTAGGAAGGCTTTCGTAGTATTTAGAAATTTCTATTTGCTCTCTATTTTCGAAGATCTCTTCTAAGTTATCATGGTCAGAGGCAAACTCTTCTAATTTAGCTACCAACTCTTCTTTCATGGCAGCAGATATTTGATTAGCTCTCTTAGCTATCACTGCTACAGACTCATATAGGTTACCAGTAGGGTCACTTATTTCTCTAGTGTCTCTTGTAATCGTTGAGTTTGGAATTTCTAGTTCGTTGTCTTTCATAATTGTGCTTTTATTATTTGTTAAGTTCGGCAATAGCTGCCTCTGTTTTATTTTTTATTTTTAATACAGGCTTGCTGTATTTACTATCGGTATCAAACTCTCGGTTAAATTCTTTGACCTTTATAAGTGTCTCTGAATATCTTTCCAATTGTTTCACTGTTATACTATTCTGAGCAAATAGGTATGCTGCATCTACCATCAAAAAGGTGAGCTCGTCGCGTTTCACCATATCGGGGTAATCTTCTACTGCATTCTGGCAAGCCACCATAGCACTATTATAATATCCTAGGCTATGATAGAGTTTAGCATTCTCATATACCTTTTTCAGAAGTCTCATTCTGAGTTCATCCATTTTAGTGTTGCACCCAGATACATATGCACTATTGGGGTATTGGTTTATGAATGTTTGCAGTGCATTTATTGCGTTTTGCGTGGGTGTTTGGTCTAGCTCGGTGGGCATCGCTTTTTTGTATTGGCACACTGCAGACATGTAAAGAGCTTCCTCTTTTTTACTACTTAAAGCGTAGGTAGTAGCAAAGTTGTTAAAATGATAACCTGCTAGTAAAAAATCTTCGGTACCAAAATATGAGTAGGAGTAGAGGTAATAAATCTCTTCTCGTTCTTTTCTTCCGTTGTAAAGACCTAAAAGCTCCTCAAGCAAAGGCTGAGCTCTCAAATAGTCTTCATCTCCGTAGTACTTTTTGGCAGCATCTAACTTTTCTTGAGGCGTACCATCTTTTATTATCTTCTGGTATTTGCTACAAGATGATAGTGTAATGACCATTATTATGGATAGTATTTTTCTCATTGAAAATGCTTGCAAAATTAGTTTATTTTATGGTATAAACGTGGAATAATAGAATATGTTACTAGAAGTATATGATAGACGATTGAAACACAATTAGTTTAAAATGGTTATAGTCGTGTGCGATATGTTACAAGTATTAGTAATACTACTACCTTTGTACTACACTTAAAGTATTTTAATTAATGGATTTATTTGAAAAAATAGCAAGCAAAAAGAGCCCTCTGGGGCAGTTTTCGGATGAAGCTCACCACTACTATACGTTCCCTAAGCTAGAAGGCGAGTTGGCACCTCGTATGACTTTCAGAGGTAAGACAGTATTGAACTGGAGCTTGAATAATTATTTAGGACTAGGTAATCACCCAGAAGTAAGAAAAGCAGATGCAGATGCGGCGGCTAATTGGGGATGTGCATACCCTATGGGTGCTCGTATGATGTCTGGTAATACGGATCATCATGAAGAATTAGAACGTCAGCTAGCAGAGTTTGAACAAAAAGAGGACTCCATATTATTAAACTTTGGTTACCAAGGTATCCTGTCTACCATAGATGCTTTAGTAGATAGAAGAGATGTAATAGTATACGATGCAGAATCTCATGCTTGTATTATTGACGGTGTTCGACTTCATCAAGGCAAACGTTTTGTTTTTGGACATAATGATATGGAAAGCCTAGAAATCCAACTTGTGCGTGCCGAAAAAATGGCAGAAGAGCAAGGTGGTGCGATATTAGTAATTTCTGAAGGCGTTTTTGGAATGAGCGGAAACCAAGGAAAACTGAAAGAAATAGTTGCCTTGAAATCTAAATACAGTTTCAGATTTTTGGTGGATGATGCTCACGGATTTGGTACTCTAGGACCTAACGGAGAAGGAGCAGGAGTAGAGCAAGGTGTGCAAGACGAAATAGATGTGTATTTCTCTACATTCGCTAAGTCTATGGCAAGTATAGGTGCATTTGTAGCTGGTGATAAAAATATTATCAACTACCTGAGATACAGTATGCGTTCTCAGATTTTTGCTAAATCACTTCCTATGATCTTTGTTATAGGCGGTCTTAAAAGACTAGACATGTTAAGATCCCAGCCTATTCATAAAGAGAATTTATGGAAAATTACGAACGCATTGCAAGGAGCATTAAAAATAGAAGGTTTTAATATAGGAACTACCACCTCTTGTGTGACTCCGGTTATACTAAAAGGAGATGTGGCTGAGGCTACACACCTTACTCGTGATCTGAGAGAAAATTATAATATATTTTGTTCCATCGTGGTGTACCCAGTAGTCCCTAAGGATATGATAATGCTGAGACTGATACCTACTGCTGCACATTCATTAGAAGATGTGAAGGAAACTATAGCTGCATTCCAGGATATTAAAGGTAAGCTAACCGCAGGAGAATATAAGTCTGAGACTCTAGCTGCGTTTAATTGAGCACTAAGTTTTCAGATAAGCTCAAAGCATATATAGAAATATCAAATTTCGAAAGAAGGGGAGTGTTTGCTCTCCTTTTTTCATGTTTATTAATTACGGGATACTATTATTTTAAAAATTCAAGGACTTCTCAGTCAGTAGTGTATTCAAATCAGGAGTTAGCAGATTACGAAGCACAGGTGGATAGTGTATTTAAGGAGCGTGTTCAGCGTGATGCTAGCCTATACAAAAGTAAATACAAAACAAAAACGAATGATAAAGTGGTATATCTACCATTTAATCCGAACTCAGATAGTGAGAAACAATTGCTCACTGCTGGTGTACCAGCTTACGTAGTTAAAAGTCTGATTAAGTTTAGAACAAAAGGCGGGGACTTTAAGAAAAAGTCGGATTTCAAAAAGCTTTATGTAGTAAATGATAAACTGTATCTTGCCTTAGAATCTTATTTATCGCTGCCTGATGAATCTCCGTTATCATTTCGTGATAATGTTGTGGATGATAAGAAAGGCCAAAAGCAAGTGAAGGAACTAGATATTAATAGTGCATCTCTCGAAGATCTGATGGCATTGAAAGGAATTGGAGAAGTATTTGCAAAGCGTATTTTGAATTATAGAAAACTTCTAGGTGGTTTTTATGATAAAAGGCAACTGGCAGAAGTATATGGGCTGTCTAAGGAAACGTATGACGCTATAGAGCCAATTATTGTATTAAAATCAAAACCGATTAAGAGTATATTAGTTAATTCAGCCACGTATGAGGAACTGGCTAAGCATCCTTACCTTTCTTATAAAAAGGCAAAGAGTATAGTACTTTATAGGGATCAGCACGGCAATTATATGTCGGATGATGATCTTAGAAAACTGCATTTGCTTAGTAAGGCAGACGTCGATAGAGTATTACCCTATTTAGACCTAAACTAATGTTACCCCTTCGGTCTTAGAAGCTATAATTGCACCGTACTAAAAGAAAGAAAAAAATGGATTTTAAAAGTTCTGAAACTCAAGATATGATAAGACAGGCTGCTCGTGACTTTGCTTATAAGCATGTACTTCCTCACGTTATGGAATGGGATGAAACCCAGCATTTCCCTAGAGAGTTATTTCATAAGATGGGTGAGCAAGGATTTATGGGTGTATTAGTGCCTGTGGAGTATGGTGGTTCAGGTTTAGGGTATTTTGAGTATTCTGCGGTAGTAGATGAGATAGCACAGGTTTGTGGATCTATTGGGCTGAGTGTTGCGGCTCATAACTCGTTATGTACAGGACATATACTCTACTTTGCTAATGAAGAGCAAAAGAAAAAATATCTTCCGAAACTAGCTACTGGCCAATCTTTAGGAGCTTGGGGGCTTACAGAGCCCAATACAGGCAGTGATGCTTTACGTATGAAGACTGTAGCTAAGAAAGTAGATGGTGGATGGGTAATTAATGGTGCTAAAAATTGGATTACACACGGTATTTCTGGTGATGTAGCAGTAGTATTAGCACGTACAGGAGAGTTATTGGACAGCAGAGGTATATCTGCGTTCATAGTAGAGCGTGGTACTCCTGGTTTTAAAGGAGGAAAAAAAGAAAATAAGCTTGGAATGAGAGCTTCTGAAACTGCTGAGATGATATTTGAAGATTGTTTCATTCCTGAAGATGCTTTACTAGGTGAAGAAGGTGAAGGTTTTATTCAAGCTATGAAAATATTAGATGGGGGTAGGATATCGATAGCGGCACTTTCATTAGGTATAGCCAAAGGGGCATATAAAGCGGCTTTAAAGTACAGTAAGGAAAGAGAACAGTTTGGCCAGCCTATTTCTAGTTTTCAAGGGATTAGTTTTAAGTTAGCAGATATGGCCACAGAAATAGAAGCCTCTCAGTTATTGATAGATCAGTCTTGCTATCTAAAAAACGAAGGATTACCAATGACAAAAGAGAGTGCAATGGCAAAATACTATGCTTCTGAAGTAGCGGTAAGAGCAAGCACAGAAGCAGTGCAGATATTTGGAGGATACGGCTATACCAAAGACTTTCCAGTAGAAAAATTTTATAGAGATTCTAAGCTGTGCACGATAGGCGAAGGCACTTCAGAGATACAAAAGATAGTAATTTCAAGACAGATATTAAAATAGGTTGGTATATTCCAAGCTTAGTAGTAATTTCGCAGACCATTTATAAAAGATGTTATTAATAAATTTAAAAGAAAACGATTCGATCGATAAGGCTCTCAAGAAGTATAAGAAGAAATTCGAAAAAACTGGAGTGATTAAAGAACTTAGAGACAGACAGCAATTTACAAAGCCTTCTGTTAAAAGAAGAAAGCTTGTAATCAAGGCACGCTATAAGCAGTCTTTAAATAATCCAAAACAATAATTACTTAGTACTTACGGTATTTTAGTAGTACCTTGAGACCAAGTATTTTATATGAGTACAAGGTCTAATAATATTGCTCAGTTTTCTGAGTATTTGAGTTCGGAGAGAAATTATTCTAGCCATACTGTCAAGGCATACGTACAAGACTTAGTCTCGTACGTATTTTTTGTTTATGGAGATGATGATTCTAAAGTACCCATACCTACCGCACAAGATTTACGAAAATGGGTTAGAGCTTTAGCTTTAGCGGAAAGTTCCGCTAAGACTATGCATAGAAAGGTAAGTTCTATAAGAGGCTTTGCTAAATTTCTGGAACTAAAAGGTGTGGTTTCTAACGCTATACCATTGGACATTCAGCTTCCCAGAATAAAAAAGAAGCTCCCATCCTTCGTGAAAATAAAAGAAATAGATGCAGTAATCAGTGATTTGGCAATTAAGTGCCAGAACGGAGATTATGATTCTCATTTAAAGTATGCGGTATTTCAATTCTTTTACCATACCGGTGTCCGTAAGTCCGAACTTATCTCACTAAGATCGGATTCATATAGTCTATATAGGAGTGAATTCCGAGTAATAGGTAAGGGCAAAAAGGAAAGAATAATTCCTGTTGGAGTGGAATTTCAAGATTTTATTGGTGGGTTTTTAGAAATAAAACGGCTACACAAGGTAGAAAGTGACTTTATGTTTTGTAATTTTGAAGGAAAGAGATTAAAAGAAAAGTGGGTATATAATTTTATAAACAATGCATTATCAAGCACTTTTGCTGATCAGAAGAGTCCTCATGCTTTAAGACATAGCTTTGCTACTCATCTTTTGCAAAATGGTGCAGATATTAATGCAATCAAAGAATTATTAGGGCATAGTAGCCTGAGTGCCACTCAAATTTATACTCACAATGATATAGATCAGCTTAAGAAAGTGTATCGAGATACGCATCCTTTCTCAGATTAGTTTTAATAAGTATAATCATTAAAAGACTACCACACATGAACACACAAATTCAATCAATTCATTTCAAAGCTGATCAGAAGCTCAAAGACTACATAAACATAAAAATAGAAAAGTTAAATACTTTTTATGACGGCATCATTGATGCACAGGTATTCTTAAAAGTAGAAAATACATCGGCAAAAGAAAACAAGGTGGTAGAAATCAAGTTGAATGCTAAGCACAATAGCTTTATACAAACAGAAACCGCCCAGAGTTTTGAAGCTGCGGCTGATATAGCTATCGAGGCGTTGAAAGTTCAAGTAAAAAGATATAAGGGCAAAGTGGAAAGCCATTAAATATTTCGTGTTTTTTTGTCCCAAAACAATTGATTAGAAAAAAATAAAGTTTTTTTGATTCAAAGCATCTGTACTTCTGAAAAAATACCTACCTTTGCCATCCTTAAAATAAGCGGGGAAACAACAAGTATTTAGTTCTTTGATCAAATCCGCTGATTTTGAGCATATTGCCGTCTTAGCTCAGTTGGTAGAGCAGCTGATTTGTAATCAGCCGGTCGTTGGTTCGAGTCCAATAGACGGCTCTTTTTTTTTAATTTTAAAGCTTTGGGGAGATACCAGAGCGGTCAAATGGGGCAGACTGTAAATCTGCTGCTTCGGCTACGTAGGTTCGAATCCTACTCTCCCCACTTTATTTTTAAAAACATTGAGATTAAGTAATATGTATGCGGGAGTAGCTCAGTTGGTAGAGCGACAGCCTTCCAAGCTGTAGGTCGCGGGTTCGAGCCTCGTCTCCCGCTCTGTGCTTTTGAGTTGAAACTCTGGAGCAGGCAAAGGAATGTTTCCTTTGTGTTTTTTTAGTTTGGGCTAGTTGGTGATACGCTTTATTACTTTAGTTCTATTCCTTAGGTACATTTTGATTAGGTAACACTAATTAAGCCGACGTAGCTCAGGGGTAGAGCGTTTCCTTGGTAAGGAAGAGGTCGTGGGTTCAATTCCCATCGTTGGCTCTACATTTATTATTAGAAAGAAAGAATAATTTAATTTTTATCATGTCAAAAGCAAAATTTGATCGTTCGAAAGAACACGTAAACATTGGAACTATCGGGCACGTAGATCACGGTAAAACTACCCTAACTGCAGCGATCAGTTCTGTACTCTCAGGTCTAGGACTTGCAGAGAAAACAGATTTTAGTACTATTGATTCGGCTCCAGAGGAGAAGGAAAGGGGTATCACTATTAATACTGCTCACATTGAGTATGAGACGGCAACTAGACATTACGCTCACGTTGATTGTCCTGGTCACGCTGACTATGTTAAGAACATGGTTACGGGTGCCGCTCAAATGGATGGTGCTATATTAGTGGTAGCTGCTACAGATGGTCCTATGCCACAAACTAAAGAACACATTCTTCTTGCAAGACAAGTTGGTGTGCCTAGATTAGTTGTGTTCATGAATAAGGTCGACATGGTAGATGACGAAGAATTATTAGAATTAGTGGAAATAGAAATAAGAGAACTTCTTGGTTTCTATGAATTTGACGAAGACAATACACCTATTATTCAAGGTTCAGCACTTGGTGCATTGAATGGAGATGAGCAGTGGGTAGCTACTGTCATGGAATTAATGGATGCTGTTGACTCTTGGATTCCTGTTCCAGAACGTTTGACTGATATGCCTTTCCTTATGCCAGTAGAAGATGTTTTTTCTATCACAGGTAGAGGAACAGTTGCTACAGGTAAAATCGAAAGAGGAGTGATAAATGTTTCTGAGCCAGTGGAAATCATTGGAATGGGTGCTGAAGGTATGAAATCAGTGTGTACTGGTGTTGAAATGTTCAGAAAACTTCTTGATAGAGGTCAAGCTGGAGATAATGCAGGTATTCTTCTTAGAGGTATTGAAAAAAATGATATCAAAAGAGGAATGGTTATTATTAAGCCAGGATCTGTTAAGCCACATACAGACTTCAAAGCAGAAATATATGTACTTTCTAAAGAAGAAGGTGGACGTCATACTCCATTCTTTAATAAGTACAGACCACAATTTTACTTCAGAACAACAGATGTAACTGGTGAGATTAAACTTCCAGAAGGAACTGAGATGGTAATGCCAGGTGATAACGTAAGTATCACTGTAGAGCTTATTAATTCTGTAGCAATGGAGAAAGGACTAAAGTTTGCCATCCGTGAAGGTGGTAGAACAGTAGGTGCTGGTCAGGTTACTGAAGTTATTAAATAAAAATATAAAAGGTACAAACGGGTGTAGCTCAGCTGGCCAGAGCACTGGTCTCCAAAACCAGGTGCCGGGAGTTCGAATCTCTCCACCCGTGCAAGATTAAATGAAATGAGTAGGATAGTAGAAATCTGGAAGGAAACAACGGACGAGTTGATTAACAAAGTCACTTGGCCGACTTGGGAGGAATTAAGAAGCAGTACCACAATTGTGGTTATTGCTTCTATACTTTTTGCCCTTGTAATATTACTGATTGATAAATCTTTTGGGGGTATAATGGACATTCTATACAGTCTCATTTAAGAGGTAATAAAAATGGATAAAGCTCAGGAAGAATTTAGGTGGTACGTAGTGCGTGCTATTAGTGGGTCTGAAAAAAAGGTTAAGGCTATTATTGAGTCAGAGCTTTCATATGCCAAACTTACAAAGTATGTGCCTGAGATTTTAATCCCTACCCAAAAGGTCTATGAGATTAAAAACGGAAAAAAGACTTCCAAAGAGAAGAGTTATTTTCCAGGTTATATTTTGATTAATGCTCATTTGGTTGGCGAAGTTGTACCAACTATAAGAGCTGTTAACGGTGTTGTAGGTTTCTTAGGTCAAGATGGGGAACCGGTACCTATGAGACAAAGCGAAGTTAATCGTATATTTGGACAGGTAGACGAAAGTAACCAAGAAGGAGAAAGTGCAATCAATCCTTACATTGCTGGAGAGTTTGTGAAAGTGACTGATGGTCCTTTTACTGGTTTCAGTGGAGTTATAGAGGAGGTGAATGAGGAGAAGAAGAAATTAAAGGTAATGGTGAAGATTTTCGGAAGGAAGACGCCACTAGAGCTTAATTATATACAAGTAGAAAAAGAATAAGCTTTATGGCTAAGCAAATTAAAGGATACGTAAAATTACAGGTCAAAGGTGGAGCAGCTAATCCTGCACCTCCAGTAGGTCCAGCACTAGGTGCTAAGGGTGTTAATATCATGGACTTCTGTAAGCAGTTCAATGGTAGAACACAGGATAAAGCGGGTAAAGTATTACCGGTCGTTATTACTGTTTTTCAGGATAATTCGTTTGATTTTATAATCAAAACACCTCCTGCGGCAGCTCAAATTTTGGAGGCAGTAAACAAAAAAAGTGGATCGCCTGAGCCTAATAGAGTGAAAGTTGGTAAAATAACGTGGGATCAGATTAAAACGATTTCTTTAGATAAAATGGCTGACTTAAATGCTTTGACCGTAAGTGGGGCCATGAAGATGGTTGCTGGTACAGCGAGAAGTATGGGCATAAATGTTACCGGACAATTTCCGGAAGATAATTAAGATTATCGGTAAAAAACAATGGGAAAAATTACAAAGAAAAGAAAGGTTGCTCTGTCAATGTATGACAAAGAACAAGTCTACAGTCTAAGGGATGCTTGTGATGTACTTAAAAAGATTACAAGTACTAAGTTTGATTCTTCTGTAGATTTAGATGTAAAACTGGGTGTAGATCCAAGACAAGCCAACCAAATGGTAAGAGGTACAACTTCATTACCTCATGGTATTGGTAAAGAGGTACGTGTACTTGCTTTGGTGACTCCAGATAAGGAGCAAGAAGCTAAAGATGCAGGTGCTGATTATGTTGGTCTAGACGAGTACATCACTAAAATAGAAGGTGGTTGGTTAGATATTGATGTAATAATAACTATGCCAGCGGTTATGGGTAAAATAGGTAGATTAGGTAGAGTCTTAGGACCAAGAAATTTAATGCCTAATCCTAAGAGTGGTACTGTTACTATGGATATAGCAAAAGCTGTAGTGGAGATAAAGGCTGGTAAAATTGACTTTAAGGTTGATAAAACAGGTATTATCCACACATCTGTAGGTAAAGTATCATTTGATGCGGATAAAATTTACGATAACGCAAAAGAATTAATCGATACACTTAACAGGCTTAAACCAAGTGCTGCTAAAGGTATATATTTTCAAAGTATCACGGTTTCCAGTACCATGAGTCCTGGTATTAAAATAGATACAAAAGCACTCACAGTCTAATCATCTAATACTAAGGAGAAATGACCAAAGAAGAAAAAAATATTATAATAGATGAATTAGCGTCCAACTTAAAGGAGTATCAGTACGTATATGTGACAGATAGTTCTAGGTTATCAGCTACTTCAAACAACGACTTACGAAAGTTGTTACACAAGAACGGTGTCAAAATGCAAGTAATCAAAAACACTTTTGTTCACAAGGCTTTAGAGCGTAGTGATATAGAGTGGGGAGAGCTTAAAGACACATTAGTGGGTACAACTGCACTCTTATTCGCTTCCAATCCTAAAGCACCTGCTATCGCTATCAAAGAGTTTCGTAAAAAAGGCGATAGACCGTTACTTAAAGGGGCTTACATCGACTCTGGCATTTTCATCGGTGATGATCAACTAGGTACACTAGTAGATCTGAAAACGAAAGATGAGCTTGTTGGAGAAATCATCGGACTGTTGCGTTCTCCTGCTGTAAATGTTATTTCTGGACTTAAGTCTAGTGGTAATACAATCGCGGGTTTACTTAAAACACTTGCCGAGAGAGAAAATTAATTATTAAAAAACACAAAATTTAAACAAAACACAATGGCTGACATTAAAAAACTAGCAGAAGAATTAGTTAATCTTACAGTAAAAGATGTAAACGAATTAGCGACTATCCTTAAAGATGAGTATGGTATCGAACCAGCAGCAGCTCCAGCAGCAGTAGTAGCTGGACCAGCAGCAGCGGAAGCAGAAGAAGAGCAAACAGAGTTTACAGTAATATTGAAATCTCCAGGTGCGGCTAAGCTTCAAGTGGTAAAAGCAGTTAAAACTCTAACAGGTTTAGGACTTAAGGAAGCTAAGGAATTAGTAGACTCAGCACCTAAAGAGGTGAAAGAGAATATTTCAAAAGACGAAGCGGAGGCATTAAAAGCAGCATTAGAAGAAGCAGGAGCTGAAGTTGAACTTAAGTAATTTTTAGAAATAACACGTACGAAAGGCCCCTGATTTTCAGTGGGTCTTTTGGCGTTTATTTTTTTTTCCATTAACACCAAACAATTAAATAGTCTTGTCATCAAAATATAACGAAAGAATAAATTTTGGTAAAATCGCTAAGGTGATTGATTACCCAGATTTCTTAGATGTACAGTTGAAATCGTTCCAAGAATTTTTTCAGCTCCAGACGTCTTCTGAAGACAGAAAATTCGAAGGGTTATTTAAGGTATTCAGTGAAAATTTTCCAATCACCGATACCCGTAATATATTCGTTCTCGAATTCCTCGATTACTTTGTGGATCCTCCTAGATATACCATTCAAGAGTGTATAGAAAGAGGATTAACTCACGCTGTTCCACTTAAAGCTAAGCTTAAACTTAGTTGTAATGATGTAGAGCACGAAGATTTTGAGACTGTAGTTCAAGATGTTTATCTAGGTACCTTACCATATATGACTCCTACGGGGTCGTTTATTATAAACGGTGCAGAGCGTGTTATTGTATCTCAACTTCATAGAAGTCCGGGTGTATTCTTTGGTCAGAGTTATCATACTAATGGTACTAAGCTATACTCTGCTCGTATCATACCTTTTAAAGGTAGTTGGATTGAGTTTGCCACGGATGTGAATAATGTGATGTATGCATACATCGATCGTAAAAAGAAATTTCCTGTTACTACGCTATTAAGAGCTATAGGGTATGAAACAGATAAAGACATTCTAGACCTCTTTGGTCTAGCAGAGGAGCTTAAAGTTACTAAAGCCGGTCTTAAAAAAGTAATAGGTCGCAGATTAGCGGCTAGAGTACTTAGGTCTTGGATTGAAGATTTCGTGGATGAAGATACTGGCGAAGTAGTATCTATAGAACGAAATGAAGTAGTTATAGAGCGTGATACTGTAATCTCTGAGGATCATCTTGGTGAAATCATAGAGTCAGGTGTTAAGACTATTATCCTAAGTAAAGAAACTGATGATAAGAATGATTTTCAAATCATACTTAACACGCTACAGAAAGATACTTCTAACTCAGGTAAGGAAGCTGTAGAACACATTTATCGTCAATTGAGAAATACTGATCCGCCAGATGAGGAGACAGCACGTGGTATTATAGAAAGATTATTTTTCTCTGATAAGCGTTACGACCTTGGCGAAGTAGGTAGATATAGAATTAATAAAAAGTTAGAATTAGATATTGAGAGTAATATCAGAGTTTTAACAAACCAGGATATTATATCGATTATACAGTACCTTATAGAGCTTGTAAACTCTAGAACGGATGTAGATGATATTGATCACTTGAGTAATAGAAGGGTAAGAACTGTAGGAGAACAGTTATACAACCAGTTTGGTGTAGGTCTAGCTCGTATGGCTAGAACTATAAGAGAACGTATGAATATACGTGATAATGAGGTATTTACTCCTACAGATCTTGTGAACGCAAGAACATTATCATCTGTGATAAACTCATTCTTTGGGACAAATCAACTTTCTCAGTTTATGGATCAAACGAATCCACTTGCGGAGATAACTCATAAGCGTAGAATGTCAGCACTGGGACCTGGTGGTCTTTCGAGAGAAAGAGCTGGTTTTGAGGTGAGAGATGTTCATTATACGCATTATGGTAGATTATGTACTATTGAAACCCCTGAAGGGCCTAATATTGGACTGATTTCTTCTTTGTGTGTGCATGCTAAGATCAATAGTCTTGGTTTTATAGAGACGCCTTATCGTAAGGTAGAAAAAGGAAGAGTTAAGATAGAAGATAACGTAGTTTATCTAAGTGCAGAAGAGGAAGATGATCATATCATCGCTCAAGCCAATTCTCCATTTGATAAAAAAGGTAATCTTACAAATGAGCTTGTAAAAGCAAGATTTGAAGGTGATTTTCCTATAGAAGATAGGAAGAAGGTAGATTATATGGACGTTGCTCCTAATCAGATTGTATCTATAGCAGCATCACTCATACCTTTCTTAGAGCACGATGATGCTAATCGTGCATTGATGGGATCTAACATGCAGCGTCAGGCTGTTCCTATTATGAATCCAGAAGCTCCTATAGTGGGTACGGGTCTTGAAGCTCAAGTAGCCAAAGATTCTAGAACTCAATTATTAGGTGAAGGAAACGGTGTAGTAGAATATGTAGATGCTAACGAGATTAGAATCAAGTACAGTCTTTCTGAAGACGAGTTGCTGGCTAGTTTTGTAGGTGATACAAAAACATATTACTTAACTAAATTCAGAAGAACTAACCAAAATATGACTGTAAACCTGAGACCACTAGTGGTGAAAGGTGATAAAGTTACAGAAGGTCAAGTATTAAGTGAGGGTTATGGTACTCAAGGTGGAGAGCTCGCTCTCGGAAGAAACTTGAAAGTAGCTTTTATGCCTTGGCAAGGATATAATTTTGAGGATGCTATTGTAATATCAGAAAAGGTCGTAAAAGATGATTATTTCACTTCAATACACATTACGGAGCACGACGTGGAGGTTAGAGATACCAAGAGAGGTATAGAAGAACTCACGAATGATATACCTAATGTGAGTGAAGAAGCTACTAAGAATCTGGATGAGAACGGTCTTATCAGAGTAGGGGCTAGAATACAAGAGGGTGATATACTTATAGGTAAAATAACGCCTAAAGGTGAGTCAGAGCCTTCTCCAGAAGAGAAACTACTTCGAGCTATCTTTGGTGATAAAGCTGGTGATGTAAAAGATGCATCTCTAAAAGCTACACCATCCAAAGAAGGTGTAGTAGTGGCTAAACAACTATTTGTAAGAAGAAAGAAAGACAGAGCAAATAAAGCTGAGGATAAAACAAAGCTTACTAAGCTAGAAAATGACCACTTAAATAACTTAGATAAATTAAGAGCCTCTCTTTTAGAAAAGCTGTACAAAGTCGTGTCGGGTAAAACATCAGCAGGTGTACAAAATGTATACTATGAAGATGTGATTCCTAAGGGGACTAAATTTACACTTAAGAATCTTGCTTCTATAGATTTTGCAACTGTTTCTTATAACAACTGGACGTCAGATGCTGGTAGAAATGAGTTGATTGGTAAAATACTTACTAATTACAAAGCGAAGTATACTGAGGTATCTACAACTTATAAGCGTGAGCAATTTACGATCAGTGTAGGTGACGAGTTACCTACAGGTATCTTGAAACTTGCTAAAGTATATCTAGCTAAGAAGCGTAAGCTTAAAGTAGGAGATAAGATGGCGGGTAGACACGGTAATAAAGGTATTGTGGCTAAGATAGTTCCTGAAGAGGATATGCCTTACTTAGAGGACGGGACACCTGTAGAGATTGTACTTAATCCATTGGGTGTACCTTCTCGTATGAACTTAGGTCAAATTTATGAGACTGTTCTTGGTTGGGCAGGTATGGAGTTAGGCTTAAATTTTGGAACTCCGATATTTGATGGAGCATCAGAAGATGAAATCAATTCTGAAGTTCAAAAAGCAAACCTTCCGTTAAATGGTTCTGCACAGCTTTACAATGGACTTACTGGCGAGAAATTTCACCAAAGGACTACGGTAGGAGTGATGTATATGCTTAAACTAGGTCATATGGTAGATGATAAGATGCACTCACGTTCTATCGGACCATATTCTCTTATTACGCAGCAGCCGCTGGGTGGTAAAGCACAATTTGGTGGTCAGCGTTTTGGAGAGATGGAAGTTTGGGCACTAGAAGCATTTGGTGCTGCTAACATTCTTCGTGAAATTCTTACTGTGAAGTCAGATGACATCGTAGGAAGAGCTAAGACGTATGAAGCGATAGTTAAAGGAGATAATATGGTAGAGCCAGGACTTCCTGAGTCATTTAATGTATTACTCCATGAGTTGAGAGGTTTGGGTATAGAAATAACCTTCGATTAATTAAAAATTTAAATTAGAGAAATGTCAAACAAAAAAGACGTAAAAATAAAGTCTAATTTTAAGAAACTTAGAATTGGTTTATCATCCCCAGAGGTTGTACTGCAACGCTCTTTTGGTGAGGTTACAAAGCCGGAAACCATCAACTATAGATCTTATAAGCCAGAGATGGGAGGTTTATTCTGTGAAAGAATATTCGGCCCTGTAAAGGACTATGAGTGCCACTGTGGTAAGTATAAGAGAATTAGATATAAGGGTATCGTATGTGATAGATGTGGTGTAGAGGTAACAGAGAAAAAAGTACGTAGAGAGCGTATGGGCCATATAGAGCTTGTAGTTCCTATAGTGCATATCTGGTATTTTAAGTCACTACCTAATAAGATAGGTTACTTGATTGGTCTTCCTTCTAAAAAACTGGAAATGATAGTGTACTATGAGAGATACATAGTAATACAGTCAGGACTTAAGGAAGTAGATGGTGTAAACTATCTAGATTTTCTAACAGAAGAAGAGTACTTAGATATTCTAGACTCTTTACCTAAAGAAAATCAGTATCTTGATGACAAAGATCCTAATAAGTTCATAGCCAAAATGGGTGGTGAAGCAATATGGGACTTGTTAGCTCGTTTAGATCTGGATGATTTATCATTTAGCTTGAGACATCAGGCAGCTAATGAAACATCTCAACAACGTAAAAATGAGGCACTTAAGCGTCTTAATGTAATTGAGGGTTTCAGAGCATCTACTAAGACAGGTGAAAATCGTCCAGAGTGGATGATCATGAAAATGCTTCCAGTTATTCCACCAGAACTAAGACCATTAGTTCCATTGGATGGAGGAAGATTTGCTACATCTGACTTGAATGATCTTTATAGAAGAGTTATTATTAGAAATAATCGTCTTAAAAGATTAATGGAGATAAAAGCTCCTGAAGTGATTCTTAGAAATGAGAAACGCATGCTTCAAGAAGCGGTAGATTCTTTATTAGATAATACAAGAAGAGCGAATGCTGTAAAAGCAAACGGTAATAGACCACTGAAATCTTTAAGTGATATGCTTAAAGGAAAGCAGGGCCGTTTCCGTCAAAACTTACTTGGTAAGCGTGTTGACTATTCTGGTCGTTCGGTTATTGTAGTAGGACCTAATCTTAAGCTACACGAGTGTGGTTTACCTAAGGGTATGGCTGCAGAGCTCTTTAAACCATTCATTATCAGAAAACTGATAGAGCGTGGAATAGTGAAAACTGTGAAGTCTGCTAAGAAAATAGTAGATAAGAAAGAGCCGGTTATATGGGAAATATTGGAGAATATCTTAAGAGGTCATCCGATTTTACTAAACCGTGCTCCAACACTACACAGGCTAGGTATTCAAGCATTCCAGCCTAAACTAGTAGAAGGTAAGGCTATTCGTCTTCATCCACTAGTTTGTACAGGTTTTAATGCGGATTTTGATGGTGACCAGATGGCTGTACACGTTCCTTTGGGTAACGCGGCTATCTTAGAAGCTCAAATCCTTATGCTTGCTTCTCATAATATTTTGAACCCTGCAAACGGTGCTCCTATAGCAGTACCTTCACAGGACATGGTTCTAGGTCTTTATTATATGACCAAGATGAGAAGATCTACTAAAAGTGAAGTAGTGCAAGGTGAAGGCCTTACTTTTTACAGTTACGAAGAAGTAGATATAGCATATAATGAAGGAAAAGCTAATTTAAACGCTGTTGTCAAAGTTAAAACTAGGGTAAAAGAAGATGGTGAACTAGTAAATAAAATAATAGAAACTTCTGTAGGTAGGGTGATTTTTAATAAGCACGTACCAGCAGAAATAGGTTTTATAAATACACTTCTAACTAAAAAGTCTCTAAGAGATATCATTGGTATGATGATCAAAGAGGCAGGAGTAGCACAGACAGCTAAATTCCTAGATGCGATTAAGGAACTTGGTTTCTACTACGCATTTAGAGGCGGATTATCCTTTAATATCTCTCACGTATTAGTGCCAAAGGCTAAAGCTGAGTTAGTAGAATCTGCACGTAAAGAGGTAGAGGAAATAACAGACGCATACGGTAATGGATTTATTACGAATAATGAGCGTTATAATCAGGTAATTGACGTTTGGACTAGAATTAATTCTAAGGTAGCGGACGCATTGTTGCATGACATTGCTACAGATGACCAAGGATTTAATCCTATCTATATGATGCTTGACTCAGGAGCCAGGGGCTCTAAGGAGCAGATACGTCAGCTAGGTGGTATGAGGGGTCTTATGGCTAAGCCTCAGAAAAAACTAGGTACGGGTGGTACAGGTGAGATCATTGAGAATCCGATTCTTTCTAACTTTAGAGAAGGACTTTCTATTCTTGAGTACTTTATTTCTACTCACGGTGCTCGTAAAGGACTAGCCGATACTGCACTAAAAACTGCGGATGCTGGTTACCTTACTAGAAGATTACATGATGTAGCACAAGATGTAGTAGTTACCATAGATGATTGTGGTACGCTAAGAGGTTTTGAAGTACGTACTCTTAAGGAGAATGATGAAATTATAGATAGACTGTATGACCGAGTAGTAGGTCGTGTTTCTTTACTAGATATTCATCATCCAGAGACAGATGTCATTATAGTAGAGGCAAGTGAACAGATCAATGAAGATGAAGCTAAGCTGATAGAAGATTCAGGTATAGATGCGGTACAAATACGCTCAGTAATGACTTGTGAGTCTAAGCGAGGTGTATGTGCTAAGTGCTATGGTAGAAACCTTGCTACTGGGAGACCGGTACAAGAAGGTGAAGCTGTAGGTGTAATAGCTGCACAATCAATTGGTGAGCCAGGTACTCAGCTTACACTGCGTACATTCCACGTGGGTGGTACTGCATCTAACATTGCTCAGGATTCTATGCTTACGGCTAAATATAATGCTGTGACAGAGTTTGATGAGATCAAGACTGTACCAGGTAAAGACTCCACTGGAGAGGAAATAGGTATAGTAGTAGGTAGATCTGGTGAAGTGAAGCTTATCGATCCTAAGACCAAAGAGGTGTTAGTGATAAATAATGTTCCTTATGGTTCATTCTTATATGTGAAAGAAAAGCAAAAGCTCAAAAAGGGAGACAAGATTTGTTCTTGGGATCCTTATAATGCAGTAATTCTTTCTGACCTTGACGGTAAAGTAGAGTTTATAGATCTTAAAGAAGGAGTATCATTCACTGTAGAGATGGATGAGGCTACTGGATACAAAGAGAAAGTAATAACTGACTCTAGAGATAAAAAAGTAAATCCAGCGATACATATATTAGGTAAAAAAGGAGAAATCCTGAAGGAACTAAACGTTCCAGTAGGAGCTTATCTAAATGTAGAAGAAGGAACTAAAGTGACCGCAGGTGCTATTATCGCAAAAATACCTCGTGTAGTAGGTAAGACCAGTGATATTACAGGTGGTCTTCCTAGAGTAACTGAGCTTTTCGAAGCTCGTAATCCTTCTAATCCAGCAGTAGTGTCTGAGATAGACGGTGTAGTTACATATGGTGGTATCAAGCGTGGTAATAGAGAGGTGACTATAGAGTCTAAAGAAGGTATTTCTAAGAAGTATCTGATCTCTTTATCCAAGCATATATTGGTACAGGATGGTGACTTTGTACGAGCAGGTACGCCACTTTCTGATGGTTCTATTACTCCACAAGATATTCTCTCTATAGAGGGTATCTCTGCAGTGCAGAATTATATTGTAAATGGTATACAGGAGGTTTATAGACTTCAAGGAGTTCGAATTAACGATAAGCACATTGAGGTAATTATTAAGCAAATGATGCAGAAAGTATCTGTAATAGAAGCTGGTGATACTAAGTTCCTCGAAGGCTCTGCCGTGAATAAGAAAGACTTCAAAGAAGAGAACGATAACCTATATGATAAGCGTGTAGTTACTGAGCCAGGAGACTCTAACGAGGTGAAGGCTGGTGAGATAATAACGCTCAGAAGACTTAGAGATCTAAACTCTTCATTGAAGAGAAAGGATATGAGCCCCATAGAGGTAAGAGAAGCACTTTCTGCTACATCTGGTCCTCTGCTACAGGGTATCACTAAATCATCTTTAGGTACTTATAGCTTTATGTCTGCAGCTTCATTCCAAGAGACCACTAAGGTTCTTAACGAGGCAGCTATAGCAGGTAAGGAGGATCATATGCTCGGTCTTAAAGAAAACGTAATCGTAGGTCATCTTATACCAGCAGGTACAGGATTACGTAGCTACGAAAATCTAGTAGTAGGGTCTCAAGACGAATTTGACCTACTCAAAGCAGCTAAAGAAGAGGCTATGAGCGGTGATGAGGTGACTCAAAACAGCTAATTAGATTTAACAATACACTTAAAATAGAGGTGGCTATGAAAATAGGCACCTTTTTTATGCAAATTATTTTGCAGAATCACCTGTATTCAATAAAAAATTCTGTTGATTTGAACCCATGGAAGAACAAAACAAAGGAAACCAAATAGACATAGAGCTCACAGATGAGGTAGCTGACGGTATATATAGTAATCTAGCCATAATCTCACACTCTAACTCAGAGTTCGTAGTAGACTTTATACGTATGCTCCCAGGTGTACCTAAAGCTAAAGTGAAAAGTAGAATAGTGCTCAGTCCTCAGCACGCTAAGCGTCTTAGAATGGCACTTACTGATAATATCAATAAGTTTGAAGCAAGTTTTGGAGAGATAAAAATGCAGGACAGTGCTCCTCAGTTTCCTCCGATGAACTTTGGACCTACGGGAGAAGCGTAGTATCTATCGTGTCACTGATAGGCTTTAGTGACTTGTAGAGTCTCGTGTATTCAGGCTCTAACTCGTAGAGCGTTTTCTTTATTTTTTTGGAGGTTATCGTCAGTTTTGTGATGTCATCAGACTCCCGTCTGAAGTATTCTTTAAATGTGTCCTTAGATAATGCCCCACTCTGCACATCTGCTTTTAGACTTGCTACTTGAGCTAAGAGTTCTTCTTGCTCTTTCTGCTGGAATCCATAATCAGCTAATTTCCTTGTGTATATTTTACGGATTACGTGAAACTTACTCAGGTCATTTCCTAGCTCCTCAGTCATGTCCTCTTTGTAGTTATTTCTAAAGGCACGCAGTATTTTATCCATTTCGGCTAATCTAGCGGTAAATAGGAGGTCATCAACCTTTAAATTTGGTTCATTTTTCGCTAGCAGTGTTTCTAATTCGCCTACTTTGGCTAGTTCTGGCCCACGTGTAGTGCAGCTTGTAATACTGAGTAGTAACACTATGAATACTGCGGGATAATACTTAATTAATGATTTCATCTTACATTTGAACATTCTGGCAAATAAAAGTACAAATAGCGTAAAAAAGATAAAACGTCTAATGTTTTTAAAGGACGTATTTATAATAGCATTAAGTGCCTATGGAGGTCCTAGTATGCACTTGGCTCTATATCAGAAGAGACTAGTAGAGGATAAGGGCTACCTATCTCACAAAGAGCTTATGGAGTACTTTTCACTCTGCCAGATGCTTCCAGGTCCTTCTTCTACTCAGACACTGATGAGTATAGGATATCAGTTTGGTGGGAGAGTACTCGCTTTTTTGACATTACTTGTATGGGTTTTGCCTGCATTTATATTGCTCACATTTTGTGCCATATTTATTGGGGCGTTTCAAGAGAGGGCTCTGGATTATTTGCGTTTTGTGCAGCCCGTGGCTGTAGGATTTGTGATAGTAGCAGGCAGTAAGATGGTACATAAGTCTGCTATTACTAGACAGGGGTACTTTCTAGCGGCTATGGCATTTATAGTGACCGCACTTCTCAGATATCCGTTAGATATTTGGGTGAATATGAAAACACCGTGGATGTTTCCTATAGTACTAGTCATAGCTGGGTTATTTTCTTTTTTTTATTTTCAGGGCAAGGTAGAGCGGTACGAGCCCATTCGGATCACTTTTCCGTGGAGGTCCTTAATCACTTTTGTAGGAGTATTCATAGGTGCAGGGGTATTAGGTAAGATTAGTTCTAATCCTTTTGTACTCTTGTTTGAAAACTGTTATCGTTTTGGTACACTGGTTTTTGGTGGAGGTAATGTGCTCATACCCATGATGTTGGAGCAGTTTGTGAATCATAGTCACTACATGACCACAGAAGAGTTTCTGAATGGTGTAGGACTCGTACAGGCTATTCCTGGCCCCATCTTTACCATAGCTAGTTTTACGGGTGCTACAGCTATGAATGGATATGGTGTGCTGGCTCAGGTAGTGGGTAGCTTCGTGAGTACACTTGGTATTTTTTTGCCAGGAGCATTACTGATCTTTTTTGTATTCCCGATATGGAAAAGTATAAAGAAACATCCCATAGTGGTGAAAGCTTTACCAGGAGTTATAGCGGCCTCTAGCGGACTGGTATTGGCCGCTGCTTATCTCATGTTTTTACCTGTAGTGTTTAACTGGGTAGAGCCGGGAGATTTCTTTTATACTAATCTAGATTCTGCTGATCCTATCAATGTGCTTCAGCTACTGATAATAGCAGTCACCAGTATTCTACTATACAAAACCAAGATAAAATCACCGTGGTATATAGTAGTGGCGGTAGTTTTTGGGATTTTGGTATAACTAAAAGCAATTGTATACGCCGCTAATAGGCTTCAACACATTTAATTTTCTTGTTTTCAGTATTAGAAATCCTATCTTACGGGCTTGAAACAGACTAGATTGTACTTTCTTAAAGTGGCTTATACCAAAAAAAAGCGACCCGTGAAGGCCGCTTTGAATGTTTTCACAACGGAATAATCCTTATTGTGAATTGCTTTCAAATTGTACAACAAATATAGAAGAATAAAATTAAATAAAGAATATGAAAAGAATATTAGGATTAGATTTAGGGACAAACAGTATTGGATGGGCTTTGGTCGAGATAGACCACAAAGCGGGAGTTGTTAGAATTTTAGGGTTAGGATCCAGAATTTTG
>Ga0222647_1000212_pt1 | contig 31763 bp, 40 predicted proteins | sample AntAcemetagen333_FD_179864 | JGI IMG/M metagenome (GOLD analysis project Ga0222647, IMG submission 179864) | Saline water microbial communities from Ace Lake, Antarctica - #333 | ecosystem: Environmental > Aquatic > Non-marine Saline and Alkaline > Saline | place: Antarctica: Ace Lake...
TACTAGAACTGCTTGGTTACGATTGAATCCAGTGATAAAATTCATTGCTATAAAGATACTCTTTCTTACTCATACTACCATGAACCTTCGCCCTTTTTTTAGTAGATAGTTTTTAGACAGTCTGACGGTTAGTGTATGCGTAGTCCCCAATTTTTTCGGGGATTACGTATACATAGTTTTGGTGATTAGTCTTTCTTACTTAGAAATGAAATCCTATGCTTGGTTGTATCAAAGTGAAATATCGCTGATAATACCGACTACTCGATATATAGTAATTGTCAAGGGACTTAAATAAAGAACGCCTATATAATGCTATTTAGATTAATAGATAAATGCTTAATAATTTGATATTCAACATGGATACCAAGACCCGTTAGAAAACCACGATCGCCTACTGTTTCGTAGTAACTATGCTTGAAATCAGGGTTATTATAAATAAGATTTTTCTCATCCACATCTTGTACTCCAACAAGAAAAGTAGGTGTAAAACTTAATTTAGGTATAGTTTTTAAATTTTGCTTATATCCTACTCCTAGAGATAAGTTTCTGCCAATCATACCTATTTGTTGAGGAAATGCACTATAATCAACGTTTTGCTTCGATTTCCATACATAACTATAACTAGCATAAATGTTCCATCTAGGGGTTAAATATCTCTTATAACCAAGAGAAAAGATGGATGCATGAATATTACCATCACCCCAACCATTTATTGACAAATCTCCAAGATTGGGCACTAAATTGAATGTAGTGCCAGCGTCAATCTTATTTTTTAATAGAGGAAAACTATCATTTAGTATATTTTGACTTTGAGATGGTTGAAAAAAAGTCAAGAATAATAAACCAATTAAAGCTCTCATTGCTTCATAAATTTATGTGAAGTATTAAAGTTTACACCACTTATGTTTAGAAAATAGATGCCATGACGAAAGGATTCTACATTAATATCGACTTGTGTTTGCTTTGGTTGAATTTGGCTAGAATAAACCAATCGACCATATACATCCTTAATCTCAATTTTGTAGTTGTTGGTAAGTTTATCACCGTAGGTTAAGTCTCCCAAGTTTAAGATGAGAATCTTATTAGTCGGGTTTGGGTAAATTGATGTATTTTTAATTCCTATATGGTCTTTAGGAGTCTCACTATCCAGGCTATGATTTCTGTGACCAGCTTCTGGCAGTATATCATCATTATAATTGTCCCCTTCATTGTTTGGGCTACCTGGCTCAACGCAGTGGCCACAAAAGTCTTTATCATAGTCGAGAATACATTGACAAGAGGTTCCAATATTACAAGCTTGCCACGCTTTGCAAGTTTCTAGATGTTCCGGAGAACAATTGCCATATAAAATAATTGCAGCTGCAATCGAATGCTCTCTCACTTGTAAGTAGGTCTCATTAGGTATTACAAGGTTACGTAAAGTATAGAACGCAATATTTGCAGCTTTTTCTTGACCAATACCGTTTACTGTTGTGCTGTTTTGTACTCCGCCTAAGCTTAATAAATAGAACCATCTGTTTTGAACCCCACTTCTTATTTCGTTGCACCAGTCGTTATACCAAGGTGCACAAATTACGTTGGTATAGCAATCAAAATCAGTACTCTCAAAATCTAAACGGTCTTCAAAAACGTAAATAAATTTTGAAATACCCAAATACCCCCTATTGTCAAAATCAGTAGGATTTTTCTTATTCACCTCTATCACTATGTCCCCACCGTATATAATATTGCTTGTAAATGTATTATTAACCCTATTATTTGCATTCGAATACGCTCCTAGAATTCTTGATGTATCATTTAAGCCATAAATAAACATGGTTTCATCATCAGCTAATTTAAATCTATCAAAGATAACATGAAGCCCCTCAGCTGTAGGCTGTGAAACAAGTAAACGATAAATTCCCAATTGGATACCATTTTTATCTACAACCTCCCTCGAACAAGCACCCCAAAAATCAGTCTGGTAGCTTATGTCAAAGCCATATAAGTCTGCACAGGATTGACAAGTATCAGTAGCAAGAATAGAATCACTATTAATTTCTGGAAGCAAAAGCCGAGGGATATGTTCTGAATTAAGACCAAGTAGCACACTTGCAGGATATCCTGGCTCTGATAACTGTGCAGAAGCAGTTAGATGAAATACAACTAATCCAACTAAAAGCAAAAGTTTATATATTGTTTTCATGGTTTTAGGATTTTAATTAGTTTAAAATAATTTTCTAAAGCCCAACTATCATTTTTATATCTCCAAAAACCAATTATTCCTTTATTTTTAGAAATACTTACATCGGTTACATACATATTTGAACCCGAACTATGAATGACAGAATAAAACCAAGAACCAGTTATATTTAGACTATCATAATAAACCAGACCCTCTGCCCACACTCCATTATAATTTTCAAAGACTACCGCACCAGCAGCAGTAACCATGGGGTCTAATTTTGCATTACATGAATTGTTATTACCTGCTCCTACTCGCACTATAAAGTCCTTAGATTTTTTTGGTTTATAAAGAAGTTCAAATCCTTTACGTAAAGTGCCGTTTCCTTTATCTACATCATAGCTATCTTTTGAAACAAGTTCAATGGTGTCATATACGTTAGGATTTACTGTGTCTTGGTATATCCACTTTGTACCCACCTCATAATCCACAAAGTACGCCTTCATCTCTTCAGAGAGTTCAAGCGTTTTGGTAACCTTGGGGTCTTTGTCTTTACAGCTATTTAAGGAGGTAATACTAAAAATAACGGCTAAAAAAATAATTGCTTTCATTTTGAGTTGCTTTTTAATTGTTGTTCCAATAAAATTTGTTTCTGCTTCAAAGCCTCAAGCTGTTTCATCAACTCAATGTTGTACAAAGTTAGTTCCTCTACTTTTTGTAGTAGTTGGAGTTGCAATTCGCCCACATTGATGCTTCCTGCTTGCTCATATTCAGCAGCACTTTTGATACCTGGCAAATGTCTGTTTTTCTTTTGTCAAATAGTGCATCATAAATCTCGTCACTGGTTCTCATTTTGAAAGTATCAGCCACTTTGTTGTAGGTTTTGCTGATAACCTCATATCCTGTCCAACCTGCAAAGCCAATGAAAACGATAAATGCTAACAATGCTGTCAGTTTTAATTTCTTGTTTTTCTTTGTTAAACCTAAAATAAGAGTCACGAGAAAAGTTAAAAAAGCAAGTCCTGATATTATTGTTAAAATTATTACTTCTTTCATTTTTCTGTTCGTGATTTTCGGTTTTTTTTACCTGACCGCTAACGTTTGTGTATGCGTAAGTGCCGTCCTTATAGCGTGTATAAAAGCGGCATTACGTATACATAGTGTTGGCGGTTCGTCATTCCTTCTTGTCCCGATTGAATGATTTTGAAAAGCAAAACCCATAGTAACTATTTTTCCATTTTATGGTACCTGATTCTATATAAGAACCTTGATCAAAATAGTAGTTCCCCGTTCCTATGGTATTTGGCTGCAAATTGAATACTAATGAAATGCTATAGCCGTTACCTTTACTATTTCACTTTGAAAAACCCACCTTACCAGAATATGTTAGATTACTCCAGTATGCTCTAGTGTGACCTTCATCACTCAATGTTAGTTGGAATAACCTAAAACTACTATCTTTTTGACTACCTTCTAGGACACCAAAGCTTTCTCCATATTGAAACTCATAAGTTGGGTATAAATTCCAATTGACTCCTAATTCAGCGAAAATATTTGTTGAATTAGTCAAGTTGAATTCTCTAATTACGGATATCCCAATCTTTGGTGAGGGAAGAGCATATTCATAGCTACTACCACTTAATGTTTTTTGATTTTCAGAGTAGAGGGGGTGGTCTGTTTCTAATTCTATATCAAAATTGTAATTGTATGGAATAACAGTAAGTCCTATACTGGTTTCTATTGCAAAATTATGTTTTAGCCTATAGTAATTGGAAATACTCAATATGCCACTGGGAGCATCTCTTGAATTAAAGGAACTACCACCATTACTTGAAGTTTCAATGAGTTTCTGATACATTACCGTTTCTAAGTTTACCCGAAATTCTTTTCTTGGCAATTGGGATTTGGTTGACTGAGCTGATGAGTTTAAGAAAAATAGCAGCAATAAAGTAGCTGCTATTTTATTTATTAATACTTTACCCATTAACAGTCTAATACTAGTGATGTAGAAATACCACCTGCACCGATATAATGCTAACACAGATTTATCACTTCCTACAGAACCTTCTATAATAAAGGAACTGCTTATATTTCTGCGAACTATTCTTACGTGATAATCATCAAGTTCAGATTCTTTTATGTTCCAATATTCTTTTGCCATATTTCTCTATTCTATCTAAATATTAAGTTTAGCATTCTGTTTCTTGAATGATTGCTAAGACTTATATGTTTAACCGGCACTTTACAAAGGTCACCAAATCATATGGCCGATATGACTTACCGTTCGTAAGTGCTTGCAAGCATTCACCCCCGACTGCAGAATTAGAGTGTTTTGTATCACTTTTCCAAAGGTATCACAAAAGCCTACCAATCAAATATTCCTGCTTCAAATGCTTTGTCATTTTCCAGCATACTTGTTCTGTTATAGTACTAGACTGTGCAGCAAAATTCCGGAGCATCGCAGCTCCTTGTTACGTCTGTTTAGAAGTGTGCTATTTACCCAGCTCTTCCATTTGATCGCCTATCCACTCTTCTAAGGTTTCTATGCCTAGCTTAGTAGTGGCACTGGTCTCAAAGATGACTGGCAGTTCCTCATAAAACTGACCAATTTCTTTTTCGAAAGCAGTCATATGGGCTTCGGTTTGTTTTGGCTTTTTCTTATCCGTCTTCGTGAATACGATGCCTATAGGTACTCTGTTCTCACCACACCACGCTATGAATTCTAGATCTATACGCTGGGGAGGTATAGCAGCATCTATGAGTACGAATACGATGAATAATCCTTCGCTTTTAAGAAGGTAGTTTGTGATTAGTCCCTCAAACTCTTCACGCAGTTTTTTAGAAACTTTGGCATAGCCATACCCAGGTAAATCTACTAAGTGTACACGGTCTTCTATGGTGAAAAAATTGATTAGCTGTGTTTTTCCAGGTTTAGAACTGGTTTTGGCCATGTCTTTTTTAGAAGTGAGAGCATTGATAAGTGAACTTTTGCCCACATTACTTCGTCCTATGAATGCAAACTCAGGCACTTTAGCCTCTTTTATTTGCTCTACACCGCCGTAACTTCTCAAAAATGTTGCCTTGCTAAATATCACGCTGCAAAGGTAGGAGAATTCTAAGTTTAAGTTTAAGGCTAATTTTAAAGGTGAAAGCAAAAGCAAGTCCTACGTCCTAAGTCTATGTCCTGAGTCCTACTTCTGAAAGTCCTGAGTCCTACATCCTAAGTCTGAAAGTCCTAAGTCTTAAGTCTTTCGTCCTGAGTCATAATTCTGAAAGTCCTGAGTCATACATCTAAGTAACATCATTCTATAATTCACTAAACTCCTCTCGATCATATGTGTTACCTTTGCAAAGCAATAAAAATGGGTACCAACGTAAAACCATACGCAGCCGACGGCTCCAAAAAAGAACAAGTGATGCAGATGTTTGATAACATAGCACACAGGTATGATTTCTTAAACCGTGTTCTAAGCTTCGGCATAGACAGAGGATGGAGAAAAAAGGCCATCAAAATGCTCGCAGAGCACAAGCCTAAACGCATTTTAGATGTAGCCACGGGTACGGCAGATTTTGCCATAGCCACACTCTCTCTAAAGCCTGATGAGGTGATAGGAGTAGATATATCTGAGGGTATGTTAGAGATAGGTCGTCAGAAAATCAAGGCAAAAGGAATCACTAACATGAGACTAGATGCTGGAGATAGTGAAGATTTACGCTACGAAGACGAGTCCTTTGATGCTGTAATTGTAGCTTTTGGTGTGCGTAATTTTGAAAATTTGGACAAAGGGCTTTCTGAGATACGCAGAGTACTAAAGCCTGGAGGGGTAGCTATGATATTAGAGCTCACACAGCCTAAAGGACTGTTTGGTGTATTGTTTAATATCTACAATAGAACTTTACTTCCACTTTTTGGTAAGGTACTCTCCGGAGATAGTGCAGCATATACTTACTTGCCAGCATCTGTACGTGCTTTTCCAGAGGGAGAAGACTTCAAAAAAATAATGCGTAACGTACAGTACGAAAAGGTAGAAGATAGACGTTTAACTTTTGGGGTATGCTCGATATACACAGGTTTAAAATAATAATCAGCTTTATACTTATAGTATCAGGACTTGCAGCTCAGGCTCAGGAGACTAATCCACTGTATGACAGAAAACCAGTCCGTTTTGGGTTTGGTATAATGGGAAACTCCGCTAAGCTGAAATACACTGTCACAGAAAATAATTTTAACTACGACTCACTCAAGACTATAGAGTCTACTCGGTATCCAGGTTTTGGTCTAGGAGGTTTGGTAAACTTTAGACTGGCAGAAAGCTGGGATTTACGTACTATGTTAAACATACAGTTTGCTCGTAGAGATATGAACTATCAGTTTACTAATAACGTAAAGAAGGTGGCCGAAATAGAAGCCACATACATGGAAATTCCACTCACTTTTGAGTATAAAAGTGTCCGACATAAAAATGTGAGAGTGTATGCTTTAGCTGGATTTACCTATCGTTTTGATTTCACGAGTGATGCAGACACAGATAGGAGTGATACCAAGCCTATTGTAGCACTATATCCCAATACACTTTCTTATGACGTAGGCATAGGTTTAGATATTTATTACGAGTTTTTCAAATTTAGCCCAGAGATAAAATTAAGCAATGGTATAGGTAATCAGCTGGTACCAGACGAGTTCGTGTATGCGAGCAGTCTAGGGCGTGTATCTCCTAAGCTCATCCAATTTAGCCTAATATTCCAATAGTGTTTTTCAATCTTCAACACACCGAAAAAGATACGCAAGCGAGGGCAGGACTTATCACCACAGATCACGGTGATATCCCTACGCCTATATTTATGCCAGTAGGCACACAGGGTACGGTGAAAGCCGTGGACCAGTCGCTACTCAAAAACACCATAGATGCCAAGATTATCCTCGGCAATACGTATCACCTCTGCCTCAGACCAGGACTGGACATTATAAAAGGTGCTGGGGGACTTCATAAGTTTATAAATTGGGATAGGCCTATGCTGACAGATAGTGGTGGTTTTCAGGTATATAGTATCTCTGACCAGCGTAAAATCACAGAGGAAGGCGTGCTTTTCAGAAGTCATATAGATGGACATAAGCTACTTTTTACTCCAGAGAACGTGATGGACACACAGCGTACTATCGGTGCAGATATTATTATGGCTTTTGATGAGTGCACACCCTATCCAGCTACTAGAGAGTATGCTACTAACTCTATGCATACCACACACAGGTGGTTAGATAGATGTATCACTAGATTTACGGAAACAGATCCTATCTACGGACATACGCAGCAGTTATTTCCTATTATACAAGGGAGTGTATTCGAAGATCTTAGACTCGAGAGCACAGAGTATTGCCTGAGTAAAGATACCGATGGGATAGCCATAGGAGGATTGTCTGTAGGAGAACCACACGAGGATATGTACCGTATCACAGAGCAGATCTGTAATATAGTACCCACGGATAAGCCAAGATATCTCATGGGCGTAGGCACGCCGAGTAATATACTGGAGTGTATTCATAGAGGTGTAGACATGTTTGACTGTGTGATGCCTACACGAAATGCACGCAATGGATGGTTATTTACCAAAGATGGCACTATGAATATGAGAAACAAAAAGTGGGAGGATGATTACTCAGCCATAGATGATGACCTCACACCACAATACAGTAAAGCATACCTCAAGCACTTATTTAAAGCCAAGGAATACCTCGGTGCTCAGATAGCCAGTGAGCATAACCTTAAGTTTTATCTATGGCTAGTGGGAGAAGCTCGTAAGCATATACTAGCAGATACTTTTTTACCTTGGAAAAATAGTATGGTAGCTAAATTAGACCAGAGATTATGATAGCAGATATATACCAAAGAGCAAAATTACTGAGTAAAACGTGTCTTAAGATAGCATTGGTACTTCCCGCTGAAGTAGCAATGTGTAATCTGGTACGAGGTCACCTTATAGACCGAGCTACGGATATGGCTATCAAGTCTAAAGGTCTTACAGCTACGCAAAATCCAGAGTATTTTCTTAGAAAACTAAGTGAAGCAAAAGAAGCGAGTGACGGCTGCCAGTATTGGCTGGACCTCATCAAAGAGGAAAACTATCTTGATTCTGCCATTATTAATCCGATTTTAGAAGAAAGTGAGGCTATTTCACATTTATTTGCAATGGCTATACGCAAGATTAAACCAAACATGTAATGTTGGGTTTTATATTATTGCAGTAGCACAGCGTAGTGAGATTAACCAAAATAGACGCATATATCATTAAGAGATTTCTAGGAGCTTTTGCCCTAGCTCTAGGCTTATTTACGGTGATTATCATTGTATTTGATTTATCTGAAAAGATAGACGAGTTTATGGAAAATAGTGCTCCATTTACAGAGGTTATATTTGACTATTACGTAAATTGGGTTCCTTTTTTATTGAATCTTTTCAGCCCGGTATTTGTATTCATTTCGGTAATATTCTTCACTTCTAAGATGGCACAAAACTCTGAGATAATCGCTATGCTAGCTGGAGGTGTCTCATACCGCAGGCTATTACGTCCTTATTTTGTTACGTCCATATTTTTAGCATTATTTTCTTTCGCACTCTCCGCCTGGATCATTCCGCACGCAGATAAAACACGTGTAGATTTTGAAAACACATACATCAGAGATCGCACCCGCTATACATTGTCTGAGATAAAGACACAGATATCTCCGGGTCAGATCCTCAGTATGGGAAATTTTAACTTCAGTGATAGTGCTGGATTTAAGATAAGCCTAGAAAATATAGAAGATGGAGAGCTTAAATCTAAGTTGTATGCAGAGCGGCTAAACTGGAATGAAGAAACTCAGAAGTGGAAGCTGACTAAGTGGTGGACACGCGAGTTTATAGACGGCAATGAGATCCTGACTAAAGGCACCACTATGGATACTATGATAGCCTTTAATCCAGAAGATTTTTTCAGAAAAAATGATGACGTACAGATGTTTAATCTGAGTGAACTAGACCAGATGATAGGCCTAGAGGAGATGAGAGGAACAGGTAATACATTCTTTTATACTACTGAAAAGTATAAGCGGTTTGCTATGCCATTCGCTATCATAATACTCACGGTCATAGGCGTATCCGTAGCATCTAAAAAGACCAGAGGCGGCATTGGCCTAAATCTCGGTATCGGGCTATTGCTTAGTTTTACCTTCTTGATAGTGTTTCAGTTTTTTTTAGCATACGGCTCTAGTGGTTCTATGCATCCCTTATTAGCAGTGACCATACCTAATCTTATTTTTGGCTTTATAGCCTTTGTCTTATACCGTCTTGCACAGAAATAACCATGAGTGAATTACCCATAGAAGAAGGAGGATTTTTGATAATCAATAAACCACTTACGTGGACTAGTTTTGATGTAGTAAAGAGGCTCCGCAATATTTCACGGATAAAGAAAATAGGACATGCCGGTACACTAGACCCTTTGGCCACAGGAGTACTTATAGTTTGCTATGGTAAGTATACCAAAAAGATAGAAGGCATCCAGACACAAAAAAAAGGGTACAAAGGGACTTTCGAACTAGGAAAGACTACTCCATCCTTTGATTTGGAAACAGAAGTAGACGGTACCTACCCTATAGAGCATATTACGCCTGATTTTTTAGAGGAAAAAGTAGCTGCATTTCGGGGAGATATCAAGCAGGTACCACCACAGCATTCAGCGGTGAAAGTGAATGGTGTAAGAGCATACGAGCACGCTCGCAAAGGAGAGGTGGTCCAGCTCAAAATACGTGATGCACATATCTATACCTATGATATAGACGCGAGTAGTTTTCCTACCGTAGGCTTTACTATAGAATGTAGTAAGGGGACCTATATCCGATCTCTAGCTAGAGATCTAGGAGTAGCTTTAGAGAGTGGAGCATATATGTCTTCCCTTGTACGTACTTTTATAGGAGACTATAAAGTGGAATACGCCGTGGATATGGAAGACATAAAAGAAACAGAAGATTTTTTCAAATACGCACAGCAGTTTAGCCAGTGAAAGTACTTTATGACATAGCAGAGTTTAAAACGGATAAGCCTGTGGTCCTCACTCAGGGTACTTTTGATGGTGTTCATTTTGGGCACCGTAAGATCCTCACTCATTTAGTCAATGAGGCAAAAAAGATAGGAGGAGAGAGCGTACTTCTTACCTTTTATCCGCATCCTAGACTCGTCCTTTATCCGGATGACAATGAGTTAAAACTACTCACTACGATTGAAGAAAAAGTAGAATTGGTGGAGAGTCTTGGAATAGACTACCTCGTTATTGTACCTTTTACCAAAGAATTTAGTAGGCTGCGAGCTAGTGAGTTTGTGCGAGATATACTGGTAGAAAAACTGATGCTATCTAAACTTATTATAGGCTATGATCATAGATTTGGCCGTAATAGAGAAGGAGGTATGTTAGAGATGATAAACTTCGCAGAAGTATACGATTTTGAGCTGGAAGAAATCTCTGCTCAAGATGTGTCTGAGAGTATAGTCAGTAGTACCAAGATCAGAACAGCACTTTTAGCTGGTGAAGTTCATTTGGCCAAGGAATATCTTGGTACAGAATATACTATCACAGGTAAGGTAGAAGAAGGTATGCAGAGAGGCACCGCTATAGGTTACCCTACAGCTAACGTACGTGTGAATAGTAGCTACAAGCTCATCCCAAAAAATGGTGTGTATGCGGTGTGGGTATATATAGATGAAATAAAGTATAAAGGAATGCTCAATGTAGGTTACAATCCTACATTTGAAGATAAGAAATGGAGTATCGAAGTTCATCTCTTTGATTTTGCTAAAAATATTTACCATCAGGAGATATCTATAGCTTTTGTATCTAGAACTAGAGACGAGCAAAAATTTGACAACGTAGCTATTTTGATAAACCAGTTAAGAGAGGATGAGAGAGAGATTAGAGCAGTATTGGAAATATAGCGTTGCAGTTATATTATTCTTGCTAGTAATGAGCGTTTCTGCTCAGACGGGGGGCACTGTAGGTGCAGAGATAAAAGAGATTAATTATTGGGACTTTGACCTTGGGCTATTGCCTGCACAGCATATTTATGGGATGAGTTGGGATGAGCAAAATATAGATCTTCCAGCCTATAACTATGAGCTTATGAAGTCTGGATATCTACTGGGTCTTAGCGAAGAAGGGTGTGATTACGTTCATCCCTTTCAGGGGCATATTACCAGTAAGTATGGATGGAGAAGAAGCCGATGGCATAAGGGTATAGATATCAAACTGAATATAGGCGACCCTATATATGCTGCTTTTGACGGAGTGGTCAGAATACAGCGGTATAATCCAGGAGGTTTTGGTAATTATGTGCTCATCAGACACTACAATGGATTAGAGACTATCTATGGTCACTTATCAGAAGCTTTGGTCGTGCGTAATCAGACGGTACGTGCAGGGCAGGTTATAGCATTCGGAGGTAGCACTGGCAGAAGCACTGGACCTCATCTGCACTTTGAGACCCGATTAATGGGTCAGGCTTTTGATCCTGCTCGGATTATAGATTTTGAATCATTTCAGTTAAAAGATACTCTAGCTCTGGTGAATCATACTTGGTTTCCCTATGTCAGAAAAGGAAATACCAGAGCAAACGTGGTCCCTGCTAACGCTAAGAGATACCATAAAATTCGACGAGGAGATACCCTCTTCGGGATTTCTAGAAGGTATGGTTCTTCTGTGAATACGATCTGTAGATTAAACCGTATCAGTCGTACTACTACTCTTAGAGTGGGTAGGACGCTGAGAGTGAGATAGTTTACGTAAAATTAAACTTTCAAACAGATGTATATTGTCCAAATTTATAAATTTGTAAGGATGGAAGATGTAAATTTAGACTCAATCCCAGGGTGTTTCGTAAATTCTCTAGGTGTCATTGACAGTGTTTGGGTAGATGAAGATTTTTAGATCTCATTTATGTTTGGGTGGTCTCATCAGGATCCGACTGCTCAATGTTATCATGCTCTTCTGATTCTATTGCAGGTGGAGGTGGAGATGATTTAAAAGGGAAAAAAGCAGATTGTGGTCTTTGTAATTTTGATGACAATCCTAACTGTGTTGGGCGTGAGACTATAGAAAATTGTCCTGATTGCGGAGTGAATACTATACAGAATTCGCTGTATCTTTTGAGTTATAGTACGCAGAATGATGTTAAAGGAGGCTCTGGTGCTCAAGCTGATTATCAAGAAGGGTGGTTACGAAATAGATATGAACTGTCTTTGCAAACCTTGCTTTATAGACAATTTGCACCAGACCCAGATCCTACAGTTCCCCTATCTTACTTTTATGTTACGGGGTCAAGGTCATCCAATTCTACTTGGGATACGGACGTAAATCCTAGAGGGATAGAACTTGAAGTAAGTCAAAAGGAGCATTTGCTTAAACTGCTCAAAGTAGGTAGGGGGGATTTGAATACTTATTATTGAAATCAACAAGTTTTTGCTATTTTTGAGAGTAATTTGTCTCAAAAGATAAAAAAGGGTTCTGTCTTTTTTGAGAAAATTGAAAAAATAAATTTTTAGAACCCACCTAAAAAAAAGAGGCGGTCAAAAGTGCTCAGGTAATAATGGTTCATTTTCACCTAAGAAACTTATTTCACAGTCTTATTTACCTGATGATATATTTTATTTTCTAATGTACGAACGAGGTAAAGCATTGTGGAACCATAAAGAATGGATATCAACAGATGAGATCTTGACTACTGGCACTGGTGGAAGTGTGAACGAAAAAAAAAAGATGTATTACATATCTGGAATAAATAGTAACACTACTTGGGTAAGTGAGACTATAGACAATATACAACACATGACTTATACTATTGATTTAGATGGTGAGATAACTGTTAAATTTGGCTATGTCCCAAACTAGTTTTAGTGCGTTTTCTTTGAGAACTCTCTTTACATTGTTACTCTACTGTGCCATTCATCCGCTAGTGGCACAGAATAGTCAGTTTGGCTTGCTGTATGGTGCAGGTGTCAAAATGAATGTTACTGGTTTTTTAAGCCCAGTTCTTACTTTTAAAATAAGTCAGCCGCAGGTTACTAATATTTACGGTATCTCATATACGCAGCGTATCAAAAAACAAAAGTTTGAAGTGGAGCTGTTTTATGTGAATAAGGGAAGCTACTTTTCTTATTACGAAGAACATTCTGGGAGAACGTATTTGTCATACGAGAGTAAACCCTCTATTGTACTTCCTATAAATTATATTAAAGAAACGAAGAAGGTAGATTTTTACATAGGTCCTACCATTGCCTTAGCCTTCGGAGGTTATACTCATACTGGTAGGTATCACGCAGTAGCTAAAAGGTCTTACTATGGTTTATTTGTAGATCGTTTCATTATCGGTTTACAGGCGAAAGCTGAAGTGATGATTTTAGAAAACAAAATTTTTAAACTAGGCTTACAGCCAAGGCTCAGTGTAGATTTTTCTAGTAGAGGCTGGTCTTCTGCTACTATGGGAGTAAAACTTACACGAAACAAAAGAGATAAATAACGCTACCTAAACTCAAAACTCTCCAGCGTATGCATAATGTCCTCATTTATAAAGTTATAAATAGGAAGCACGCTATCACGGGTAGTTTGACTATTAAAATAAAATGAGCCTCTGAAGAAGTGCAGCTTGCCATCCGTCAGATAAAAATTAAATGGAGTAGCAGTCTTGCCTTCTAGATCATAGATCATTCCTCTCAGATCTTTAGTACTATCACTGATCTCCCTTTGTATAATCTCCTCAGCTCGTTGTATGTGCGGTTTAAATACCATTTTGTATGCATCTTCAGCTAGACTGTCTAAGTCCCTTTGTCCATTGATAGGCACATAGCTGAGATGGAGTGTAGCATCAAACTGACCGTAGCTTAGATTATACCAGCACGGTTTGCCACCTAAGCCTGTATAAGGCATTAACTCTGCGTATGCAGGTATGTCAAAGGTAAATGGGCAATCATCTATAGGTGCGGCCTCATAAGCACGCTCAGGATAGCGGATACGTGGATATGCCTCTGGTTTAGGGGTGAAGTCTTGGCATCCTACTGCAGCGGTGAGCATAGCTAGTGTGATAAGTGTGTTACGCATTAGATTCATCCAAGTTTAGTCTTTTTTCTATGTGCATTTTTACGCGTTTTATACGGCGGCTATCCGCACTCTCCACAGTGAACGCTATGTTATCGTAGATTATTTTATCACCTTTAATCGGGATTCCTTCTTGTATCTCCATCAGCAGACCACCTAGAGTCTCAGAGTCTCCTTTTACTTTTTCAAAATAGTCCAAAGGGAGGTCTATAATCTTGGTGATATCGTGGAGAGCGGTTTTTCCTTCAAAGATATAAGTATTCTCATCCAGCTTGGAGTAGGCTAGTTCTGCCTCGTCAAATTCATCTTTAATTTCACCAAATACTTCTTCGAGTATGTCTTCCATAGTGACGATGCCACTCGTGCCACCGTACTCATCCACTACTATGGCCATGTGTACACGTTTATCTTGAAACTCCTGTAGCAGGTCGTCTATTTTCTTGTGTTCAGGGACAAAAAGAGTAGGGCGTATGAGGTCTCGCCAGTTAAAATTAGCCGTTTTATGAATATGTGGAAGCAGGTCTTTGATATAGAGTATACCTTTTACCTGATCAAAACTTTCCTCGTAGATAGGTATTCTACTGTAGCTTCCGCTATTGATAGTTTTTAGTAGCTCCTGAGCTTCCGTAATTATGTCTATACAGCTTACTTCAGTCCTAGGTTTCATTATCTGCCTTACGCTAGTATTGCCGAAGTTAATGAGGCCTTTCAGGATGTGTTTTTCTTCTAGATCCTTATTTTTATCCGCTAGGTCTATCGCTTGAGAAAGTTCTTCCATAGAGATGCTGTGCATCCTGTTTTTCAAGTATTTGTCAAATAAAGATGAACTACCGGCGAGCAATAATATCATAGGCTTGAATATGGTATAGCATATCTTGAGAGGCTTTGCCATTAAACGAACTATCTTTAGGTTGTTTTGAGATGCATAGATTTTAGGTATAATTTCACCCAGTAATACTAGTAAAAATGTGATGAGGACTACCTGTAGGAGGAAGTTAGGATCTATTATGCCCAGTGGAGTCTGCCAGTTATTCAAGTCAAAAAATCGTTCAAAGAGATAACTGGAGTAAATGACTATAAAAATATTGATTAGGTTATTCATTAGCAGTATGGTCGCTAAGAGCCTTTGAGTTCCAGTTTTTCGATCAGGCTCATTAATGAGGTCTAGAGCGGATGCACTACTTGGAGAGTTCTCCTCATTTAGCTCTACCAGGTGACTCGGGCTTAAACTAAAAAAAGCATTTTCTGAGCTAGAAAATAGTGCAGATAGACCTAAGAAAAAGAAAATAATAACTATTCCAAAGATGCCTACTAAGACATCTGACGCTACAGCTAAATCTGCCTGCTGTAGAAGGATAAAAATCTGTTGATAGGGTTCTGAGTCGCTTTTCAATGGATATTAAAAATTAGCTTAAAATGGTAAATCGTCATCTCCATCTTGTATGATATTTTCTATGGCACTTTCGTTATGCTCCTCTATTTTTTTAACTGGATCTGGAGCAGAATTAGAAGGGGTGCTACTTTCATCTGAGTTGCTGCCTGCTTTGTCTAGCATGTTGAGCGTATTGACACGTATACGAGTGTTGTATCTTTTGATTCCGTCTTTTTCGTATTCGTCAGTCTTTAGTTTTCCTTCCACGTAAATAAGAGATCCTTTTTTGAGGTACTTCTCAGCTACCTTAGCTAGACCGTCCCACATTTCTATATTATGCCACTCTGTGGTTTCTACTTTATTTCCATTACGGTCATTGTAGCGTTCGTTAGTAGCTATAGAAAAGTTAGCTACAGCCCTATCTTTATCGAGGTACTTTACTTCTGGGTCTTTACCTAAGTGACCTACTAGTATTACTTTATTTATCATTTGCTATTGCTTGGTTCAGATACTTCTGTATCAGCAAACTAGTAGGATATTTGGTACCTATGTCTGCTAATAGTGTTTCAAATATATCGATTTTTAAAAAATGTGGTTTTTTATCTACGTATATATTATAAAAATGTGCACTTATTTTACGATGGGAGAGCAGATGCGTTGTGGTGTAGCTATCTCCTAAAGTTAGAGCTATATCGCTGCCTAGTAACTTTTTACATGCTTCTATGACCTCATTGGGGCTTAATTGTTCTTCTACCAGTGGAAACTGATGTAAATTTTGCCATATACCCGCTGTGCGTTGCTGGATAAATGTACTGTCTAGATGGTGGATTACAAGGTAGCTATGAGTGATAGAAATTACTTTTGTCTTTCCTTGTTTGTGCGGTAAAAGGGCTGTCTTATCCAGTTCATAAGCAGAGCAATTAGCTTGAAGAGGACACTCTTCACATTTCGGTTTTTTTGGAGTGCATTGCAGTGCACCGAATTCCATAATTGCTTGGTTAAATAGAGCGGGTCTTTTCTGGTCAAATATTTCTTTAATTGCTTCAGCCACAGCTTTATGTCCTATAGGTTTATTTATAGGATCAGTGATGTCAAAGAGTCTGGTTATTACTCGGTACACATTTCCATCTATAACGGGATAGGGCAGGTCAAATGCAAAACTAGCAATGGCTGCGGCAGTATATTCTCCTACTCCTTTTAGCGCCATTATATCTTCATGATTATTCGGAAATGAACCACTGTGAAGTTCCACGACTTGCTTAGCAGCAGTGTGCATATTTCTAGCCCTCGAATAGTATCCTAGACCTTGCCACATAGTTAGTATTTGTTGCTCATCGGCATTGGCAAAATCAGTGATTGTAGGAAAAGAAGTAGAAAAATTTTCGTAATATGGGAGTCCTTGCTGCACTCTAGTCTGTTGTAGCATTACCTCAGAGAGCCATATTTTATAAGGGTCTTTCGTATGCCTCCAGGGTAGGTTTCGTTTATTTTTTGTGTACCATTTGATGATACTATTTGCTATAGTGCTCGTTATCAAAACTTTTACAAAAAAAGGCACTATGAACAAATAATTAACATTTTTTCAATTACTTTCGTAAACTAAATTAAGAAAAACACACACAAATGACTAAAGCAGAAGTAGTTAACGAAATATCTGAAAGAACAGGTGTTGAAAAGGCAGTTGTTCAGGAAACCATAGAAAGTTTTTTTAAAATAGTAAAGGGTTCTCTAGTTAAAGGAGATAATGTTTACTTCAGGGGTTTTGGAAGTTTTATCGTACAGCGTAGGGCTCAGAAAATAGCTCGTAACATTTCGAAGAATACTCAAATTACTATCCCTGCTCATAATATACCAAAGTTTAAGCCAGCGAAGACTTTTGTAGAGAAAGTTAAAAAAAGCTAAGCTGAGTATCCTTACATTGAAAAGCAATATAAATTTAATTAACACTTTTTTGATAGTGTTAGGAGTGGTCCTCACAGTAGGTCTTACTCAACTCGGTTGTCAATCAGACACTAAAAGTACAGATACTCTAGACCACGGACATGCTGAGACGAAAGTTCCTGATGTAGAAAAAAGTACTCCACCTATCAGAGTAGCTGATGCTACGTTACCAGCGGATGTTGATTTAGGTGAAGTAGTATCTAATGCAATAGAAAATATAAAAAAGGGTAAAGAATCTGGAGATATGTCACTCGTGATGAATGAGGGTATAATGAAGCTCCGAGCAGTAACAGAGAGAGATTCTAATAATGTAGCAGCTATCTATCAGCTTGGGATAATGTCAATAGAATCAGGACAAACTGAAAAAGCTGTAAAAAGATTTGAAAAATTGCTACTTTTGCAGCCCGAAAATCAGGAGTACAAGAAAATTCTTGCTGATCTAAAGGGTTAAACAACAAACCATAACATTTTAAAAATATTTATAAATTATGCCAAGCGGTAAGAAAAGAAAGAGACATAAGATTGCTACTCACAAGCGTAAAAAACGTCTGAGAAAAAACAGACATAAGAAAAAGAAATAATTTAATTCTTAAGAAATATGGCCTACGAAATGATAATAGACGTAGGGCAAGAAGGAGAGAGAATAGCTCTGCTTAAGGATAAGAAGCTGGTAGAACTTCATCAAGGAAGCCCCGAAAGTGGAAGTTTTCAAGTTGGTGAAATTTACTTAGGTAAAGTAAAGAAGATAATGCCGGGATTGAATGCTGCGTTTGTAGACATCGGTCACGAGAAAGACGCTTTTTTACATTACCACGATTTAGGCCCGTACATAAAATCTTGGTTAAAAATAACCAACGAGACTCTAGAAGGTAAAAGAACCTCTGGTAACTTAGATGATTTTAGTATGGAGCCAGAAACGGTGAAGACTGGGAAAATAAGCCAAGTCCTCAAACGTAATCAACAGATTCTTGTTCAGGTAGCAAAAGAGCCCATTTCTTCTAAAGGTCCTCGGCTAACCACTGAAATCTCCATAGCAGGAAGATATTTCATTTTAGTACCTTTTTATGATACAGTAAATGTGTCTAAAAAAGTAAGTACGTTAGAGGAGCGTAAGCGACTCAAAAATTTAGGTAATAGTCTGAAAGCACCTAAACTTGGCCTTATTTGTCGTACAGCGGCAGAGCAAAAAGGAGGTCAAGATTTGCACCAAGACATTATGGAATTGCAAGCGAAATGGGAAGATATATTTACGAAACTTCCTCACGCTCAGCCAAGAGATCGCGTACTCGGAGAAGCTCAAAAAAGTTTTGCCATTCTTAGAGATCTGCTGAGTTACGACTTTGCTGCCATTACCATAAATCAGAAATTACTGTATGAGGCGATGAAAGATCACCTAAACGCTATAGACCCTAAATTACCTAAGGTGTTAAAACACTATTCTGGTAAAGAAGATATTTTTGCTCAGTTTGGTATAGATAAACAAATTCAGAGTTCTTTTGGCAAGACGGTTTCTTGTCAAGGAGGAGCATATCTCATTATCGAACATACTGAGGCTCTTCATTCTATAGATGTGAATAGTGGAAGCAAGCAGGCACGTTCTTCTAATCAAGAAGAAAACGCACTTGCGGCTAATCTAGACGCAGCTCGCGAAATAGCACGTCAGTTAAGATTGCGAGACATGGGTGGCATAGTGGTGATAGATTTTATTGACCTACGAACTCCTAATTTTAAAAAGCAACTTTGGAATACATTGAGCGAGGCTATGGCTGACGATAAGGCAAAGCATACCATCTTGCCAATGAGTAAATTTGGGCTGATTCAAATCACCAGACAGCGTGTTCGCCCAGAAATGTCGATCACCACAGCAGAAAAATGCCCTACTTGCTTAGGTACGGGTACGGTGACTTCTAGCGTTCTCATAAGTGATTATATGGAAGGTGATTTGGATAATCTTATTACTACGGCGAAACACAAAGAACTGACTGTACTTACTAATCCGTATCTGGCAGCTTATATAAAGCAAGGTGTACCTTCTAAGCGGATGCAGTGGTTTTTCAAATATAAGATTTGGGTAAAAGTTAAGGTAGACATTAAGCAAGGAATGTTAGACTACGCCTTTCTAGATGGACAAGGAGAAACGATAGATCTCGATAAGCAATAGTGGCTGTAAAGCTACTAGTGGTAGGAGCTACCAGAGAGAAGTATTTTAAGCAGAGTGAAGAGGAGTATCTCAAAAGACTACGGAAGTATTGCAAGTTACAGTATTTGGTAGTAAGCTCCTCTAAAAACTCTGCCAATAAAGACGATTGTTTAAACCAGGAACAATATTCTATATTGAAAAATATAGCCGAAAGTGATTATGTATTACTCTTAGACGAAAATGGGACTCAATATTCTAGTCGTTCTTTTTCAAAAAAATTAAATGAGTTACTTGTCAATCACGCAAATTTAGTTTTTGTTATCGGCGGAGCTTTTGGTTTTTCTGATGTCATATCTGCTCGCTCAGATGGTAAATGGAGCTTATCAAGCCTTACTTTTCCGCATCATATGGTGCGTACAGTATTCTTAGAGCAGCTGTATAGAGGCTTCACAATATTGAATGGAGAAAAGTATCATAACGACTAAAATAATAATTCTTATACCAATAAAATTTGATTTTTCGCAAACTTTGATATGTTTGCAGCGGTTCACGCACTAAAAAACACAATGGGAAGAAAGAAAAAAGATAAACCGGAAGAAAAAAAGAAAATGGGGCGGCCGCCTACTAAACCAGTAGTTAAAAGGCCAGCTTACTATGTCACAGTGAAAGTGAGCAATTCTATGAACTATCAGAAAACTAATGTGTTAATAAGCAAAGATACTATACCGGAGATAAAGCAGCTAGTTGCGAGGTCTCCACAGAAGGTAGACTTTTTAGGTTTTTGGAATGGTAAATCTTTCGAAAAAGTCCCTGAGATTGACGATTTTATAAAAAGTAGAAAATAGTACCTTTATAGCTTATTACGCTTTCAAATAAAAAGGAGTTCGTGTATGCGTACTCCTTTTTTAGTGCCTGCTCATTTATCTAAAAGTACCAATTGTTAAAAAAATATCCAGCTCAATTTTGGCTGCTTTGTTTAAGCACCTTATTATTCTTTTTTAGTTTTACTATACTCATACCTGAGCTTCCTGACTATATTACTACTTTGGGTGGTGCAGATTACAAAGGATGGACTATTGGTTTATTTACTATAGCAGCTGGATTATCTAGGCCCATTAGCGGAAAGTTAGCTGATATTATCGGGCGTAAACCTATTATGATTTTTGGTAGCGTAGTCTGTATCGCTATGTCCTTACTCTATCCGCTTTTTGCATTTGTATTTGGATTTTTATTACTCCGCTTTTTTCACGGTCTTAGCACTGGTTTTATGCCTACTGGATCTGTAGCATATCTTGCAGATATTATACCAGCAGATAGGAGAGGAGAAGCTATGGGGCTCATTGGTATAATGAATAATATAGGTATGATGAGTGGTTATGCTATGAGTAGTATCATTATGCAAAATTTAGGTCTTACCAATATGTTTTATCTTTCGGGAGTATTGGCTTTTCTCTCCGTATTGTTCATATTTACTATGAAAGAAAGTTTACCAAATCCTAAAATTCTCAAACTAGAGCATTTTAAGTTAAATAAAAAAGATCTTTGGGATAGTAGAGCTAAGGAACCAGCTATACTTATGTTACTTACGGTTACTATGTTTGGAGCTATAATTACCTTGATTCCTGATTATTCTGCTGGCTTGGGTATCCAAAACAAGGGGCTGTTCATATCTATTATGACAGTATCGACTATATTTACGAGGGTCTTTACGAGTAAGCTGTCAGATATTAAGGGACGCATCTATAGTTGCAAAATTGGTACTGGTTTTTGGGTTATTGCTGCTGTTTTGCTAATGTTTAGGCAAGAGCAATTATTTTATTTAGCTGCTATATTTTCTGGTTTGGCTTCAGGGATAAACTCTCCCGCATTATTTGCTTGGGCTGTAGACGTAGCTAACGGAGAGAAAGCTGGTAGAGCTATGGCTACGCTATTTATAGCTTTAGAGGCAGGTATTACAATAGGTGCAGTAGTGTCTGCTGCTATTTATGGTAATGTTTTCGCTAATTTCACATATGTATTTTTAGGTATTTCCTTTTTGTTAGTTGGAGGACTTGTCTATCTTTTTGTTGGAGTTAAAAAGCCAGATCGTAAACTGGGTTCAGCTTAGTTATTTGTACTAGTTCAAAATAGCTAAAAATCCTCCATTTTGCTATGTTTTTAAGTCAGATTAAAGCCATTAATTATAGTGTAAACAATTCTTGCCGTAGCGGTGTTTTTATTGTAATCAAAATCATACATTTGCAGCTAAATTATAGAGCATTTAATGGGTAAAAATGTAAAAATAAAGCGTGGCTTAGACATTGTATTGGAAGGGCAACCAGAGAATAAGGTCTACAACGTCACCGCTCCTGCTACTTTCGCTATCAAGCCGAAAGATTTTAAAGGACTTATTCCAAAGCTTTTAGTGAAGCAAGGTGACGAAGTGAAAGCAGGGGATTGTCTTTTTACTGACAAAGGCAATAGTAGTATCTGTTTTACCTCACCCGTGAGTGGTGAGATTGCCGAAATAGTTAGAGGCGATAGAAGAGCCATATTAGAGGTCAAAATACTCGCAGATTTAGAAATGAGTTATAAACTATTTGACACCTCTGGATTTTCAAGTAAGTCGAGAGATGAGATTAAGAATTTAATGCTCGAAGCTGGTTTATGGCCATTCATAGTTCAGCGTCCTTTTGGAGTGTTAGCAGACACAGACGTTAGTCCAAAGGCAATCCATGTATCTGGTTTTGATTCAGCTCCACTTGCACCAGACCTCAACATTTCATTACAAGGGGAAGAATTCAATTTGAAAGTAGGATTTGAAGTGCTTAAAATGCTCACAGATGGTACTGTGCATTTAAATCTTCATACCAAAAAAGATAAGAATGTTTATAGTCAGGTAAGTGGTGTAGAAATTAACACATTCGAAGGACCTCATCCTAGTGGACTAGTTGGAGTTCAAATAAATCAATTAGATCCTATCAATAAAGGCGATGTAGTTTGGACTATAAAACCACAACACGTAGCTTTCATTGGTAAATTTTTCAGTACAGGAAATTTAAACTTAGAACAGACTATAGCAATAGGGGGTTCAGAGTTTAATACGCCAGGATATTACAAAAGCCGGGTAGGAGCTAGTGTGGGTAATATGCTTAGTGGTAGTTTAAAGCAGGATAATATTCGTGTCATTAGTGGTAATGTACTCACTGGGAGTAAAATAGCTCAAGATGGCTATCTTGGGTTTTCAGATAATCAATTATCGATAATCCCAGAAGGAGACCAATATGAGCTATTGGGATGGTTAGTGCCTTCTTACCCTAGACCTACATTAAGTCCTTCATTGCCTATTTCTAGGTTTTTGAAAAAGACATTTAGGGTGAATACAAATCCACATGGTGAGCCAAGGGCATATGTGGTGACAGGACAATACGAAAAAGTAATGCCAATGGATATTATGCCACAGCAACTAGTAAAAGCCGTTTTGGCTAAAGACTTAGAGCTAATGGAGAATTTAGGTATTTACGAAGTAATAGAAGAAGATATGGCACTTTGTGAATTTGTGTGTACCTCTAAGATAAGCGTACAGCAGGTATTATCAGAAGGATTAGAATTAATGGCAGAAGAAAGTTAAAATGAAGTTTTTAAGAGATCAAGTAGACAAATTAAAGCCAACCTTCTCAGAAGGCGGCAAACTAAGTTTTTTGCATTCTACGTTTGATGCATTTGAAACGTTTTTATTCGTACCTAATCATACTACACAGAATGGTTCTCATATTCGGGATGGTATAGACTTAAAACGTACTATGTTCATCGTGGTGATAGCTCTGGTTCCAGCATTGCTATTTGGTATGTGGAATGTAGGACATCAGCAGAGTCTTGCACTCACAGGTACGGATGGTGATTTAGCAGGGAATTTTTGGGTTGGGCTATTGCAAACATTGCCTATCATTATTGTTTCGTATGCTGTAGGTCTTGGTATTGAGATGGGTTTTGCTCAGTTCAGAGGGCACGCAGTGAATGAGGGGTTTTTGGTTACTGGAATGCTTATACCACTTGTTATGCCGCCAGATGTTCCATTATGGATGGTAGCGTTAGCTACTGCTTTTGCAGTGGTCATCGGTAAAGAGGTTTTCGGAGGTACGGGTATGAATTTACTAAATCCTGCACTTACAGCACGCATGTTTTTATACATTGGTTATCCGAGTAGTATGAGTGGTGATTCTGTTTGGGCAGCCCTTCCAGAAGGAGCGAGTACAGTAGATGCATATTCAGGAGCTACGGCTTTAGGAAATCTTGCCTCTGCCAGTTCTGCTGGTGAAGGGTGGAATAGTTCCTTATTACAAGGAGCTAGTATCATGCCTTCCTTTCTGGGAAATATACAAGGAAGTATAGGTGAAACATCTGTAGTGGCTATACTCATAGGAGCGGTTATCTTGGTAGCTGCTGGAGTAGGTAGTTGGAAAATAATGGCAAGTACTTTCCTAGGTGGATTATTTATGGGATGGATATTTAATGTGTTAGGTGGTAACGGAGCTTGGATGGATATTCCGTCGTTCTATCATTTAATTATTGGTGGTTTTGCTTTTGGAGCTGTATTTATGGCCACTGATCCTGTATCTGCTGCACAGACAGAAACAGGTAAATGGGTCTATGGATTTCTCATAGGTGTCATTACAGTACTGATAAGAGTATTCAATCCTGGTTACCCAGAAGGTATTATGATGGCGATACTTCTGATGAATGTATTTGCACCACTTATAGACTACTATGTAGTTCAGTCTAACATTAAAACAAGATTAAAACGTGTCCAAGCTTAATAAAAACGATAATAAATACATTATATCGTACGCGATTATAATGACATTGGTATTTGGTTCTGTACTAGCTGTAGTGGCTCTTGTACTGAAACCAAAGCAAGATGCTGAGGTGCTTTTAGAAAAGCAAAACTTTATTCTAAAAGCTGCATTAGGCGAGTCTTCACTTAGTACAATGACTGATAAAGAGGTAACTGTACTGTATAATGAAACTGTGAAAACAGTCGTAGTAAAAGCTGATGGAGAAGAAGCAACCACAGAAGAAGCTAGTGTAAATATCTTTAAAGAGTATAAAAAACCTAAGGATGTAAGAGATCTTCCGGTTTATAAAGTGTACGATAAGGATGATGTGACTAAAATAAAGGCGTACGTTTTCCCTATATATGGAAAAGGTCTTTGGGACTTTATTTGGGGATATGTGGCCATAGATGCAGACTTGGAGACTGTCAATGGGTTAGTGCTAGACCATAAAGGAGAGACTCCTGGTCTAGGTGCACGCATTACAGAGCAAGGAGTGCAAGATAGATTTGCCGGAAAGAAAATTTTCAATAAGAATGGCGAACTAGATCCTCCACATTTCCAAAAAGGAGAAGGTAATGACTACGTAGGTGCACATCAGGTGGACGGATTAAGTGGTGCTACTATAACAGCTAAAGGAGTTAATAATATGCTAGATAATTATTTAGCTATGTATAAGTCATTTATTAAAGGAGAGCAAAAATGAGTACGGAAACATTAGAAAAATCAGGACAAGAAATTGCCGAGGTAAAAAAGCCTAAAGAGGCACTTCTGAGTAAAAAGAGAAAAGAACTTCTCTCCAATCCCCTTGACGAGGATAATCCTATTACTATACAGGTATTGGGTATATGCTCGGCATTAGCAGTTACAGTAGCTTTAAAACCTACTTTAGTTATGGCTATAGCCGTTACAGCTGTATTGGTATTAGCTAATGTAGTTATTTCAGCTCTTAGAAATACAATTCCCAATAGAATACGCATTATTGTGCAGCTAGTGGTAGTTGCATCTTTAGTAGCCATAGTAGATCAAGTGCTCAAAGCATACAGTTACGACGTATGGAAAGAGCTTTCGGTATTTATTGGACTAATTATTACGAATTGCATAGTAATGGGTCGTCTTGAGGCATTTGCTTTGGGTAACAAACCATGGGATGCATTTTTAGATGGTCTAGGTAATTCTTTTGGGTATGCTTGGATAATTTTAGCTATAGCATTCTTTAGAGAGTTATTTGGTAGTGGTAAGCTATTTGGTATGCAGGTATTACCAGATAGTTACATAGGTAACGGAGTAATGATGTCTCCTGCGGGAGCTTGTATTCTTTTAGGTATCCTTATCTGGGTAGTGAGAAGCAGAAGTGGTTACGTAGAAGATTAGTCGGTTCTAATTTAAAAAAGATTTAAAAAATGGAAAATTTAATAAATATATTCATCAAGTCGATTTTTATCGATAATATGATTTTTGCCTACTTTCTTGGTATGTGTTCATACTTGGCAGTTTCAAAAAAATATAAGACTGCAGCTGGGTTAGGAATGGCTGTAATATTTGTCCTAGGTATCACAGTACCATTGAATTGGTTAGCATATAACTACCTGTTGAAGGAAGGTGCTCTTACGTGGATAAGTGCCGATTTTGCTGTAGTAGATCTAGAAGTACTTAAATTTATAGTATTTATTGCGATAGTAGCAGCGTTTGTACAGCTTACTGAAATGGTAATTGAGAAATTCTCTCCGTCATTGTATAATTCTCTTGGTATATTTTTACCACTTATTGCGGTGAACTGTTCTATTTTAGGTGGTGCGTTGTTCTTACCTACTAGAGATTATCAATTTGCAGAGGCTGTCACTTTCGGTTTGGGATCTGGTTTTGGTTGGTTCTTAGCGGTAGTATCACTTGCAGCTATTCGTGAGAAAATGTCTTATGCTGACGTTCCTAAACCACTTAGGGGATTAGGCATTACGTTTATTATAGTAGGACTTATGGCTTTTGGGTTTATGAGTTTTGGTGGTTTTGAGCTGCCATTTAAAACCACTGAGGAGCAGCAGGCCAGTCAAGAGAAAACATCTGCAAAAAATGAAAACAAAAAGGTAGGTGATGTAGTTAATTCAGTAGTAAATTATTCAGAATAAGAAAATGATAATAGCACTTAATACAACGGTTATATTTTTAGCGGCAGCAGTATTTACATCTGTAATAATACTACTTGTAGCTATGCTTATGGTAGCTGCTAATCGACTAGTTAATTCCGGTGCGGTAAAGCTAACTATCAATGGAGAGAGAGAAGTAGAAGTAGAAGCAGGAGGGACACTTTTAGGTGCTCTTCAGCAGGCTAATCTGTTTTTGCCTTCTGCCTGTGGTGGAGGCGGTACCTGTGCTATGTGCAAGTGTCAAGTGCATGAGGGTGGAGGAGATATACTTCCCACAGAGACTGGTCACATCAAGAGACGTGAGCAGAAAGACAACTGGAGACTTGCTTGTCAAGTAAAGGTGAAAGAAAATATGATAATAGAAGTACCTGAAGAGGTATTTGGTATCAAAAAATGGGAATGTGAAGTAGTTTCCAACTATAACGTTGCCTCATTTATAAAGGAGTTTGTAGTAAGATTGCCAGAAGGCGAAGCTTTAGATTTTGAGGCAGGTGGATATGTGCAAGTAGATGTACCTCCAGTGCTTGTAGATTTTAGTACGATAGATGTTACCGCTCACCCTGAGTTAGTAGCAGATGGTAGAGATCCTATGGATTTCAAATCGGAATGGGATAAATATGGACTTTGGGACCTCAAAATGAAAAATGATGAGACCATATTCAGAGCATACTCAATGGCCAATCATCCTGCAGAGGGTAATATAGTGATGCTCAATATACGTATAGCTACTCCGCCGTGGGACAGAAAGAATAATAAGTGGATGGATGTAAATCCTGGTATTTGTTCTTCTTTTGTTTTTGGATGTAAAGCAGGCGATAAGTGCACTATCTCTGGACCTTACGGTGAATTCTTTATCAAAGAGACTGAAGCAGAAATGCTATATATAGGTGGTGGTGCAGGGATGGCTCCATTGCGTTCTCATCTCTTTCATTTATTTCACACATTGAAAACTGGACGTCAAGTAACTTACTGGTATGGTGGGCGGTCTAAAAGAGAGTTGTTTTATATGGATCATTTCAAGAAGATAGCTGAAGAGTTTCCTAATTTCAGATTTTTTGTGGTGCTTTCAGATGCTACTCCAGATGATAATTGGACGCCTAAGACAGATGTAAATGACTTAAAAGGAGATGGTTTTTCTGGTTTTGTACATCAAGCAGTAATAGATGAGTATCTCACTAGCCACGAGGCACCTGAAGATATAGAGTTTTATTTTTGCGGTCCACCACTCATGAATCAGGCAGTCCTTAAGATGTGTGACGACTGGGGAGTACCTCCTGAAAACGTTGCCTTTGATGATTTTGGAGGTTAATACACAACTATAAAATTCTGAAAATGAATATTAAAAATAAACTAAAAGGCAGATTAATCTGCCTTTTTTTCATGATGACAGTTTTGTTTTCTTGTAATGAAGGAACTAAAACATTCAAAAATAAAGTGTCCGGTAATGCTTTAGGCACTACATACCATATCACTTATCTCGGCAGCGAACAAGAGAGTCTAGGGCAAAAAGTAGACTCAATAGTATTCGCTGTGAATCATAGTTTATCAACCTATCAGGAAAATTCATTTATAACTGCTTTTAATTTGAATATCGGAGACATTTGGAAGAATCCAAATAAAGCAAAGAATTTTACAAATGATATACAGCATTTTGTGGAGATGGTAACTGTAAGTATGCGAATAACCTATGAAACTTCTTTTGCCTTCGATCCTAGTTCTAAGTTACTATTTGATGAGTATACACGTGCTAAAAGTGCAGAGGAGTATATGCAACAAGATGCTGTGGATTATGCATTGTCTCACCAAGGCATGCACAAAGTACAGTTTGATGAGCAAGGACTTCCATATAAGTTAGACTCGTTTGTACAGCTTAATTTTAATGCTATTGCTAAAGGATATTTAGTAGATATTATAGCAGATTATCTTAGCGACATGGGTGTGGCAAATTACATGGTAGAAGTAGGTGGAGAGATGAGACTCAGCGGTAAAAATGCGGAAGGGAAGTTGTGGCAAGTTGGAATAAATGTTCCGCTTTTAGAAGCCAATCCTATGGAATTATTCAAAGTGCTCGAGCTTGAAAATACAGCACTAGCGACTAGTGGAAATTATCAAAACTTTTATAAAGTAAATGATAAAATCATCGGCCACACGCTTGATCCAAGAACGGGTAAACCAGTATTCTCAGATCTGAAGAGTGTCAGTATCTTGCATAAGAATTGTGCTGTGGCAGACGCTTATGCTACAGCATGTATGGTGCTAGGTTTAGAAGAATCAAAAAAACTAATATCTGCAGACTCTAGCCTAGCGGCATTCTTCATATACGATAACGGAGAGGAGCTGAAGGGTGAGTTTGTAGAGTAAAGTCCCTATATTTGGAGATATGAGTGATGATAAAAATATAATCGAAGAACCGATAGCGTTTTATGGTCAGCTAGATGAGAGTAAAAGCTATACCTACATAGACTATATGAAATGGCAGTTTGACGAGAGAGTGGAACTCATAAAAGGTAAGGTTCTGAAAATGGCTGCTGCACCTAGTAGAAAGCATCAGATAACGTCAGGTAATCTTCATTTTGAATTGTCTACAGTTTTCAGAAAACATAAGTGTCAGTTGTATACAGCTCCTTTCGATGTACGCCTGCCAAGATCCAATACCAAAGGCACGGACACTGTAGTGCAGCCTGATCTGTGTGTAGTGTGTGATGAGGATAAGCTGGATGATGCAGGGTGCAATGGAGCACCAGACCTAATAGTAGAAATACTATCACCTTCGAATACTCGTCATGATTTTAAAACAAAGTTTGAGTTATACGAAGAAGTTGGGGTATTTGAATACTGGATTGTTAGTCCATGGGATAAGACGGTTATCGTCTACTACCTTAAAGAGGGTAACTACCTGGGTTCAAAATTTTATACAGAAGGAAGTACCATTCAGAGCGTTTATTTTCCTGACCTGAAAGTAGATGTACTTGGTGTCTTCGAAGGAGTAGAATAATTGCATCCCTTCTCTTACCTTGCGGGTCAATATCATGATGACCGAAAAAGCCAAGAAAGTAGCCGATAGGCTAATGAGATATGTACAGATAGACACACAAAGTGATCCGTACAGTGAGACCTTTCCCAGTACAGCGAAACAAAAAGACCTAAGCAAAATACTCGTAGAAGAGCTTTTGGCTATAGGAGTGAAGGACGTTTATATGGATGAGTGGGGCTATGTCTTTGGTACAGTTCCTAGTAATACCGATAAGAATATAGAAACCATCTGTTTTTGCTCACACGTAGATACGGCACCAGACTGCAGTGGTACAGGTGTGAAGCCTATACTGCATAAGAACTATCAAGGTCAAGATCTAGTACTTCCAGATGACACTACTCAAGTAATTACTACTAGGCAACACAAATACCTTGCCGAGCGTATAGGAGATGATATTATCACTGCTAGCGGTACTACATTACTAGGAGCAGATGATAAGGCAGGAGTAGCTATCATTATGCAGCTAGCTGAAGAATTGATAAATACTCCGAGTGTAAAGCATGGAGATATCCGTATCCTATTCACTCCAGATGAGGAAGTAGGTAGAGGAGTAGATAAGCTGGATATGAAGAAGTTAAATGCAGACGTAGGATATACGCTAGACGGTGGTGTACGTGGTTCGCTAGAGGGAGACACCTTCTCTGCTAATTCTATGACAGTCACCTTTCATGGGATAAGTGCTCATCCAGGATATGCTAAAGGTAAAATGGTGAATGCCGTAAAAGTGATGGGACATTTCTTGGGTTCACTTCCACCCATAGGATTCTCCCCAGAGACTACTAGTGGAGCAGAAGGTTTCGTACATCCTTATAATCTTAAAGGTCAGTTAGAAAATGCCAGTGTAGATTTCTTGATCAGAGATTTTGATACTGCTAACCTAGAAAAGCATCAGCAAGTGTTAAAGGACTTAGCTGAAGCTACGCTAAAGCAATATCCCGGAGCTAGGTATGAAACTACAGTAAAAGAGCAGTACCGAAATATGCGTGAGATGTTGGATAAGTTTCCGCATATAGAAGCGAATGCTGTAGAAGCAATGCAGCGAGCAGGAGTAGAACCTAGGCAAGCCCTCGTAAGAGGTGGTACAGATGGTTCTAGACTGTCTTTTATAGGTCTTCCTTGTCCTAATATATTTACTGGTGAAATGGCTATCCACGGTAAACATGAGTACTGTAGCGTGCAAGACATGGAAGCTGCTATCAATGTATGCATAGAGATAGTGCAGGTCTATGAGGAGAAGGGTTAGGCATATTATTTTCCTTTTATGTAATTGCTGGACATTATGCATTTTAGCTAATGATGGTGCTTATATGGGAAGTGGTTCTAATCTTATTCCCATTACAGATTCTAGCATTGCAGTTCAAAAATAAATTCTAAAAATCACCAGAGTAGAGAATGACTTTGTAGAAGTAGATGTGTACTATGAGTTTTACAACGATGGTGATGCTAAAGAAATGCTCATTGGTTTTGAGGCGATGTCTCCCAGTGGCGATGTTTCTGCACTGCCAATAAAGGGACATCACCCTTACATCTCAGATTTTACTGTTATGGTGAATAATGAGAATCTAATCTATCAAGTAGCTAAAGTAAGAGATAGTGTATACTTTCAGAATGGAGTGTTCAATGAGATAGCTAATAGTGATTATGAATTGAGTGAGAATATTCAATATGTAGACTTTTTCTATGTGTATTATTTTGATTGTAGGATGAAAAAGGGTCTAAATATAGTAAAGCATACTTATCGGCAAGAGTTATCTAGTTCGGTAGTGGAAAGATATTCTTTTGACTATATACTCTCAGCTGCTGGAAGGTGGCGAGGAGGGGTTATTAACGATTTTACTTTGATTTTAGACATGGGAGAGTTTGAACGATATTCTATTGCAAAAAGCTTTTTTGTGTCGGATGAGAATTGGCATCACAGTAGACTCTATCTTCAACAACTATGGTGTCTTTTGGGAAAATTAATTGATCCAATCCATGTCGATCATGCACCTTAGCTGTGGTGATATTTACTAGCTCTGGAATCATTAGGGAGTCGCTCCATAC
>Ga0222647_1000215_pt1 | contig 31386 bp, 25 predicted proteins | sample AntAcemetagen333_FD_179864 | JGI IMG/M metagenome (GOLD analysis project Ga0222647, IMG submission 179864) | Saline water microbial communities from Ace Lake, Antarctica - #333 | ecosystem: Environmental > Aquatic > Non-marine Saline and Alkaline > Saline | place: Antarctica: Ace Lake...
TGATCTTTTTGCTGGGTAAAGCTTTCAAGCCCTAGAAATAAAATGGCGAAAAGAGGGAAAATGCGAAGTATTGAGCTCATGAAAACTTTATCTGATTGAAAATCAATCTAAAAAAAATTATGCGTATCCGCTTACTTGCACATGGCCGGATTTAAAATTGATTTGCTTCCTAAAATCCCTCCCGATATTCGGGACAGGCTCTTACCCCCTTTGAGAAAGGGGGAATTAGATCCAATTCCGAATCAAGATTTCGTTTTTGACCGGAACGTGCACCTTATGAGGATACATATATTAAAAATTATTGGTCATGTTTCACAAATTGAGTAATTGTAATTTTATCCCAATAACTTCAAATTTTCTAGTAGGAAAATGAAACTCGAAATCTTTTCAAGTGATTTGTTGCAAAGCTACTTTTTGGAACTGCCAAAAGGTCTTGGTTTGGCATTCAATAATCTTAAAGATGCAGAAATATCAGCCCTAGATTTCAGTTTCTGCACTTCAGTTGCGGCTGTATTTAGTAGTAAGATTGAGGGCGAGGAAATCGAATTGGACAGCTATATCAAGCATAAGCGTGATGGATTTATGTTTCAGCCTGACTACACGCACAAAATAGATGATCTCTATTCCGCCTACGAATTTGCCGGAAAAAATAGATTGAATCAGAAGAATTTGGCTGAAGCTCATTGGCTCCTGAGTCAAAATCTGATCGCAAATCAATCGCAAGGCAAGCTGAGAAATCTACAAATGTATGTTTCAACAACTGACGGACGGATTGAATATGTGGCAGCAGCGGTAAGTCAAATTTCTTCCGAAATGGATAAGTTTTACAACGACCTAGCAATGCTCCTTGAAAAGGAAATGACGCTGGAGGAAGCATTCTTTTTTGCTGCTATGACTCATTTAGTTTTTGTCAAAATACATCCTTGGGTAGATGGAAACGGACGAACTACAAGACTGATAGAGAAGCGGTTTTTGGCAGAAAAGCTTGGTGAAAAAGCGTGGTTTATCCAAAGCGAAAGAGGTTATTATCAGCAGCATCAAACCTATTACGAGAATCTAAGAAGGCTTGGCTTGGAGTATCATGAACTCGATTACTCGAAAGCGTTGCCTTTCTTATTGATGCTTCCCCATTCGTTGTTTTAGTGGCTTTTTAGCCTTCTCACTTTAGCCTTCTCACTTAAAAATCAAACTCCTCCGTGCTTCTCAGTTGCACATGCTTGCCCATTTTCTTCTGGATGATTTTGAAGTGATGTAGATCATCCTCTGTGACCAAAGAAATTGCTTCACCTGTCGCACCAGCTCGACCGGTTCTACCGATTCGATGCACATAATCTTTTGGAGATCGTGGTAATTCGTAATTGATCACCAAGGGCAAAAATTTGATATCAATACCTCGTCCTGCAAGGTCTGTAGCTACTAAAATTCGAGTTTTTCCAGACTTGAATTTCGCCAAAGCTTCGGTGCGTGCTCCTTGACTTTTGTCCCCATGAAAAGCGATTGCGTCAACGCCATTCTTATTCAATTTGGTCACGACATTATCGGCTGTTCGAATCGAAGACACGAAAATCAAAATCTGTGTCCAATCACCAGAATTCACTAAATAGCGTAAAAAAGGGCCTTTTTTCTCCGCTTCGATTCGATAGGCGTATTGCTCGATTAGGTCTGTGGTGACAGTTTCTGCTTCAACTTCGATTTTTACGGGATCTTTCAAAAGTGAGGCGATGATCTCTTCAAGCGTCTCGTCCATCGTGGCAGAGAAGAGTATGTTTTGGCGTTTTCTAGGGAGCTCGGCTAAAATCTGATCTATCTCCTCTCGAAATCCCATGCTGAGGACTTTGTCCATTTCATCCAAAACCAATATTTCAACTTGGTTAAGTTGTAAGGCATTTTGTGAAAGTAAATCAAGCAATCTTCCAGGAGTAGCGATGAGGATGTCTGTTCCAAAGAGCTTTTGCATCTGAGGATTGATGGACACGCCTCCGTAAACCGCCAGCGTTTTCACCTTTCTGCTTAAAAATCTCGCGAAGTTTTCCGAAACCTCCGCCACTTGAGCTGCAAGTTCACGGGTAGGGACTAAGACTAAGACGGGGATTCCCCTAGTTTTTGAAGCTGCTTTTTTCTGTAAATATTGAAGAATTGGTAATATGTATGCTGCTGTTTTTCCAGAACCCGTTGGAGCTATGCCAAGGAGATCTTTTCCTTTTATCAGCGCTGGGATAGCTTGAACTTGAATCGGGTAGGGCTTGGCGTAATTTGCTCTTTCGGTGGCAAGGACTACTTCTTTGGTAAGGCTTAAATCAGAAAATTTCATAGTTCAGCGTTTCCACAAAGGTAGTTTAAAGCCTTAGATAATCAGAAATACTATTGGCAGCTTCTGAGCCTTTGATTGAAGATCCTGTCTGATATTCAATTTGATGAAAATGTGTGGCTATGGGTAGTTGAAATACCTGGCTACATGACTGATCTCGATTAGATCAAGTATCATCATTTTGGAACAAAGTCTAAAGAATTGAGATTCTGTTAACCCTGAAATGCCTGCTCGCAGTGACGGGGGTTTAACCACGAATAACTCGTCCGCCTTGGCGGAGCCCCCGGTAGAGCTTGCGGAACCGGGGGTAGAAAAAACTAAGTTGCGATTCCCTCCCGCCGGAATATCAGTTAGGAATTCGTAACCATTTCGGGAGGATGGAAACAGCGTATTAAAAAAGAATCAAGTAGCTAGCTATTAGTAGCTAGATTTTAGAGCCAAGATTTTAGAATCAAGAACCAAGATGGGAGAATCATGATCTTTGTACAAATCTAAATAATTGAGATTCTCCTAACCCTGAAATGCCTGCCCGCCGTGACGGGGGTTTAACCATGAATAACTTGTCCGCCTTGGCGGAGCCCTCGGTAGAGCTTGCGGAACCGGGGGTAGAAAAAACTAAGTTGCGATTCCCTCCCGCCGGAATATCAATTAGGAATTCGTAACCATTTTGGGAGGATGGAAACAGCGCATTAAAAAAGAATCAAGTAGCTAGCTATTAGTAGCTAGATTTTAGATCCAAGATTTTAGAATCAAGAACCAAGATGGGAGAATCATGATCTTTGTACAAAGTCTAAATAATTGAGATTTTCCTAACCCTGAAAAGCTTTAACCATGAATAGCACCCGGTGGAGCTTGTGGAACCGGGGGTAGAAAAAACTAAGTTGCGATTCCCTCCCGCCGGAATATCAATTAGGAATTCGTAACCATTTCGGGAGGATGGAAACAGCGTATTAAAAAAGAATCAAGTAGCTAGCTATTAGTAGCTAGATTTTAGATCCAAGAATCAAGAGAATAGTACTAGAGGTGCGTTTTGTTTGTAAGATTAGAATTAAGCAAATAGAATTTAGTAGCACCAGAGGTGCGGTCTGATTCAAGCTTTTTTATCAGTTAGTTAGATTTTAGAATCAAGAAATTATAGCTAATATTTAAAAATCGAAAATTAAAAACGCAAAAACATCAAAATTGCAAATCTCTAATTTCAGCTTTCTAACTTTAGCTTTCAGCTTTTTTAACCTTAGCCTTTTAACTTCTCAAACCATAAATCCAAAATGTCATTACCAACCGATTTCACCCAATTACCAGGAGTTAAACTTTTTGATCTCAGTGGCCAAGCCGCAATTATCACCGGAGGTTCCAAAGGCCTTGGATTGGCGATGGCCGCAGGCTTAGCCTCGGCTGGATCCAATATTATGCTGGTAAGTAGAAATGGAAAAGAAGCAGCCGAATCTGCTGCAGCACTGGAAAAGGAATATGGAGTAAAAGCAATTTCTTTTGCAGCCGATGTGACCGATGAGTCCAAAATGGAGGAAATGGCAAAAATAGCTTTCGATGCCTTTGGAAGAATCGATACACTGATCAATTCTGCCGGAATCAATATCCGTGGTGCCATTGATGAGATTAGTTATAATGATTTTGATCAGGTGATGAAGATTAATGTCAACGGAACATGGCTTGCATCCCGAGCGGTTACCGCTTATATGAAGAAAGCTCAAAAAGGCACAATTATCAATTTGGCAAGTGCCCTTGGATTAGTTGGTTTGGCCAATCGGACTCCATACACTTCCAGCAAAGGGGCGGTAGTGCAAATGACCAGAGGATTAGCCTTGGAGTTGGCTCCTTTTGGGATCACTGTAAATGCGATCTGTCCAGGACCATTTTTGACTGAGATGAATCTTCCGATCGCTGACACGGAAGAGGGAAAGAAGTTTATCCTTGGGGCTACAGCCTTAGGTCGCTGGGGTAAACTCTCAGAAATTCAGGGTGCTGCGATATTCTTGGCATCTGCCGCAGGAACCTATATGGTAGGATCGATGCTAACAGTCGACGGAGGCTGGACAGCGAGGTAAAAATCTTTATTAAATAACTACTAAAAACTAAATCCATTCTTGTAAATTAGAAGTTGAACTTCTGATTTGCAAGAGGACGGTATTTAGTTGGCTGCTTATGTGTTTCCTTACTCGACTACCAAACTCAAGACATATACCAAAGTAATCGCAGTTAGTCCTGCGATCATGGTACCTAGGCTATGTGATAGATTCCCCTGTTTGGTACTCATGCCTGAGAGTTGCGTCACTACCCAGAATCCACTGTCATTGGCATGGGAAATCCCCAAAGCGCCAGCTCCGATTGCTATTGTGGTAAAAACTTTCATCGTTTCAGAATCCAAACCCAATGGTCCTAATATCGGAGCAATGATGGAAGCGGTAGTGATCATAGCTACAGTGGTGGAACCTTGAGCAGTCTTCAATCCGAAGGCAATAATGAATGGAAGAAAAATTCCCCAATTAGCATCACTCATCGTGGAGGTCACCAAGTCACCAACTCCAGAATTCTGAAGCATTTTCCCAAAAACTGCTCCAGCGCCGGTAATCAATATTACTGGTGCAGCAAGTACTATTGCCTCTCCAATCCAACCTGATGCAGCTAATAATTTTCGATCAAATTTTTTCGGTAAAGTGAATGACAAAATTGCCCCAATCAAAAGAGCAATCACCGGAGTTCCGAGAAACTGAACAGCTTTTATCAAACCACTTTCGCCTAATGGTTTTGTTGGATAATTGGCAATGGAGGCGATAATAATCAGCGTCAGTGGCACTAAAATCGGAACTAAGGAACTGATGAATTTTGGACGATCCTCTTTTTTTATTTCCCTTTCATTTGCCACTAAAATAGGTTTTAAAGGGATTTTGGTAACCCACTTTTGAACAAAAATATAAAGTGGAATCAAGGTCAAAAGCGATACCAAACCACCATAAAATATTACCTGTCCCAGATCGGCACCCAAAATCCCAGCAGTTGCAATTGGGCCTGGAGTAGGTGGGACAAGTGAGTGACTGGCCATAGCACCTAGCGACACAGCTACAATCGTTGCGGCATATGAAATCCCACTTTTCGAAGAAAGTGACTTCGCTATCGGATTAAGCATAATGATGGTGCTATCTCCAAAAACAGGAATAGAGAGGATCCATCCACTCAGCATTAGGGATAGATTCACGGATTTTTCGCCAATCCACTTCAATACTTTCTCTGCAATAACCATCGCTCCACCTGTTTTTTCTAAAAATGTCCCTAGAATCACGCCCAGCAAAATCAATAATCCAACACTTCCCAATACTCCCCCAAATCCATCGGAAATCGACTTGATGATCAAATCAGGAGACATTCCCATCATCAATCCATAAATAATGGCTCCAACAAAAAGTGCTAGAAATGGATGGATGTCAAACTTAATGATGGCAATCAGAATCAGCGTTAAAGCGATGCTGATAATCAGAAGGGTGAGCATTTTGGGTTGATTTTGGGTTTGCGCATTCAATAGGAAATTTGGTCCACTACTGCTCTTGCATCAAAATCTAAGGAAAAAATGCCCAAAAATTACTCCCAGTTATCAATTTTTTGAATAATTGAACTTTTTTGTTTGGTGGAATAAGGAATAGGCTCGCAGCTCATGGAAAGTAAGAATTGAAAACTGAAATATTTTAAGCAACTTGAAACGCGCTGAAAATAATCCGGCAAAACCCAGACTTTAAGAATAACTCAACCTTGTGCGACCATGAAGAATAACATCAACTTTATTTTTGGCTTTTTGGCTTTTTTGATATTTGGTTGCAGTCAGAAAAATACTCAAGAGAGTAAATTTGCTTTCTTACCATATCCAAAGTCGATTAACGTTTCTGTCGCATCATCAATCTCTTCAGCTGATCTTAGCCTCGAATTTGAGCAAGCTAAAAGTCAGTTTATCTCTGGCAAGCCTCTTGAAGAATTAGAAGGTAAAATCATCCAGTTTGACCTTGATCCCAACCTGACGGGAAATGAGGAAGTATATAAACTTGATATTTTTGAAACTGAGATTTTCTTGAAAGCGCAGACCCAAGCTGGATTTTGGAATGGTCTGATGACGCTGGGTCAGTTACTTCAGGATGCAGAAGACCGGGGAATCAATCTGCCGGGGCTACAGATTATAGATGAGCCGGCGCTTGCTTACCGGGCAGTACATCTGGATGTCAAACATCATTTAGAAAAAAAGGAATATTATTTTGAATTGATGGATCGTCTGGCTGCCTTGAAAATCAATGGAATCATGATCGAAATCGAAGATAAACTCGCCTATCAGCGTCAGCCACTAGTGGGTTCTTCAGATGCATTCACAATTGCAGAGTGGAAGGAAATCAGCGACTACGCAATGGCTAGAAATATCCGAATGAGCCCATTGGTTCAAGGTTTAGGTCATGCTTCTTTTATTCTAAAGCACCCGGAGTATCAATCACTCAGAGATGATCCTGAGAGTGATTGGGCATTTAATCCCGTGGATGAAAAAACGTATGAGGTGCAATTCGACTTGTATTCAGATGCTTTGGAAGCTTTTTCGCATGCAAATTACTTACATGTGGGAGGGGATGAGGTGAAGACGACTGGTAGGGGAAGTGAAAAATCCCCTTTGGAATTGCAGCTGATTTGGCTCAATCGTGTCAGCGTTTACGCCGAATCCAAAGGTGTGATGCCGATCTTTTGGGATGATATGCCGCTCCAAAATGCAGGACTCTACAGCACGATCTACAACAGAAACTTAAGTAGCGCACAAGTGGATAGCATTTGGGCTGAAAAAGCCGAAAATCTAAATGCCTATGTGGACATGTTTCCTAAAAATTGCATTTATATGCGCTGGAATTACGATATGCCTGAAACGCCCGGAAATACAAAAGCGATGCAGTGGTTTTCTGAAAATGGCTTCCAAGTCATGGGAGCCACAGCTGGTCAGACTCGCTGGAATCTGATGCCGCAAGAGCAAAGTAATGCGAAGAACATTCGTGACTTTGCAAAAAGCGCTGTAAGCAATCAGAATGAAGGATTGCTGCTGACGCTTTGGGATGATGATTCCCCGCATTTCGAATTGTATCAGCGAGGGATTGCGATGTTTGCCGAATATACTTGGTCAGGAGATCAGCGAAGTATTGAGACGATTCAGTCTGCATTTCGGCAGGTGACTTTCGGGTCGGAGCTTGCCAATGCCGATTTAGCCTTTATCGATTTGCTCGAAGAGCCGGTAGCTTTTTGGAAAAACTCCCTATTAAATGGGAAAGATAGAAATCGACTGAGAGCGATGGACAACCCTATCGACAAAGCTTTGATTTCTCTTCCAAATTCTGATTCGACTGGAAAATGGATTGCCAAATATGGGGAGAGAGTTGCCAAAGCAGAAGAAAATCTCGCTCAAGTAAAGGAGGTTTTGGAACGAATAGGGGAGTCTAAAAAACTTGCGAAGCGAAATATTTATACACTGGAGATTTACGAGCAGGTAGCACAGGCTCTGCAGTTTTCTAATCGGGCATTGATTACTTTGGCAGAATTGGATGATTCATCTGGAGAAAAAAGAGTGATGGCTGAGCAAAAGCTGAAGGGGATGGCCGCTGAATGGATAGCTATTCAATCGAACCTAGAGGAAGTCTATGGAAAGACCAGGCAGCTGAATAAGCCTGCTGATTATATTTTAGATCAAGATTACCATCATCATTTGGCAAATCAGGCCAGAAACTTTAGTGATTGGCAGTTTTATGTGGAGCATCTCTTTATCAAAAAGATTGAAAAATAAGGGGATTCGAATTGATTTCAAGGTTCTGAACTAATTTGTTGAAAATCAATTTTCTACATGGAAGTAGAAACAATCCTATGAAAATATTATGCATTACTCTTTTGATCTCAGGTCCACTTTTATTTACGGTTGGAACACTTTTGAATACAATGAGATGGCTGGATATATTCAATGGTGTTTATACAGGCCTTTTTCTAGTGGTAGCAGGGTTTATTTTATTTTTAAGCACACGGCTTAAAAATAAAATAAACTTGTAACTCTGAAGTACTTTTGATTAAACTTCTAAGTAGTTGAAGATTTAAATTTTCTAGAAGATTTCATTTTGATACGATCCTGGTTCTGCGCTATCTTCGCATCCGAATTTCAACTCAATTATTTCTTTCAGACTTTACTTATGGCTTCAGGATTTTTCGTGCTTTTAGATGACATCGCTGCCGTAATGGACGATGTAGCAGTGATGAGTAAGGTGGCTGCAAAAAAGACCGCTGGAATTCTGGGAGATGACTTAGCAGTAAACGCAGAAAAGGCTTCAGGTTTCGTCACGGATCGTGAGATTCCGGTACTCTGGGCCATCACCAAAGGCTCTCTTCTAAATAAGCTGATTATTCTACCTTTTGTATTTCTGTTGAGTACATTTCTACCGACGGCAGTTACGATCGTTCTGGTTTTGGGAGGACTTTATCTCGCTTATGAAGGGGCCGAAAAGATCTATGAATACTTCTTTCCTCACGAGCATTCTGAGACAGTGACCTCCGTGGAAGACTTGACAGCTGAAGGGATCATGTCAGCTGAAAAGGCAAAAGTGAAATCAGCGATTGTAACTGATTTCATTCTTTCGTTGGAAATTATCATTATCGCGCTTGGTACGGTGATCGAAAAACCCATTTCCACCCAAATCGCAGTCGTGTCGATTATTGCGATTTTGGCTACGGTTGGTGTTTATGGTATTGTAGCTGTGATTGTTCGGATGGATGAATTTGGGGTGAAATTGATCAATCTCAATGAGGAAGAGAACAGCTTGTCAGATAAAGTGGGACGTATTTTGGTGGGTGCGCTGCCAAAGATTATCAAGAGTATGACTGTAATCGGCACCATCGCTTTACTTTTAGTTTCCGGTGGAATTTTTTCTCATGATATAGAATTCTTTCATCATCTAGTCCCAAATTGGCCTTCGATTATCAAGGATCTATTGCTTGGTTTGGTGGTCGGAGCTGTAGTGCTTTTGGGAGTCAATCTGGTCAAGAAGATTATCCCAAAGAAGGTGGACTGATCCGATTTCACAACTGGGAAAATTGTCTCTGGGATATCTGCAAAGAATTGGAAAAACTAATCCAAAGTTTAAAGAATCAGAAAAATTTAATTTAAAATTATGAGTATGGGCAAGTATGCTTTAACCTAATTTTCTTTGCTCAACTGGTAGGCAGGCCCACCACGGCGAGGCAGGCCGATAATGTTCGGATAACCATCGGAATAAATACCAGTACTGTTGGTATTTACTTTGTATTAAGCTGCTTTTTGATTTTTACTGGTGCAAATGCAGATATACATAATTCAAAGTTTTGAAATGTCTCCAAAGTGGTTTGATCAACATTTTTATTGCTTTGTGGTCCTTGGTTAGTCTTAGAGACCTTCGCGGTTAAAAAATCTCAGAATGTCATGAAGTAGAAATCACTCATTGAAATAAGGCTTCATTTCTTCGTGGATATTTTCCCGTAGTTCTTTCAAACGCATAGCATATTCTTGCAAATGCTTTTCTTGAGTGGTTTGAGGAACCCATGGTTTTACTCTCTTAGGTGATCCATTCTCATCCATAGCCACAAAGATGATGATGCAGTGGGTTTTTTTTTCGAAAACATATTCTGAGAAATCTCGAGAATAAACCTCAACCATGATATGAATACTAGACGAACCTGTATGAACCACCGCGCATTCAACTTTGATGACTTCGCCTATACTGATTGGTTTATAAAACCGGATTCCACCTACGTAAACTGTCACGCAGTAGCTTTCCGCCCAAGTTCTCGCGCAGGTATATGCCGCTTGATCAATCCATTTCATTACTGATCCACCGTGTACTTTTCCTCCAAAATTGATATCTGATGGTTCACTGATAAACTGAAAGGTAGTTTTGTGTGGGCTTTCCATTGGTATTGAGTTTTTTTAAATACCTTTATTAGGTATACTGTTATATTAGTTTTACTTATAAAATTCTTGCCCGACTCGTTTTATATGATTCAAGAAATCAGGATTTTCGATTTGGTCAAAATGGATAAATCAATTTTATAAGGTAAATACAGATCATCAAATTGATTTGCAATCTCATTGACTTGGATCAGATTGATTTGCTTGCCAATAAGTGTCAAATCAATATCAGAAGCAGGCTTATAGGTGCTAACAGCACGCAAACCGTATAAAATCACTTTTTTTATATTTTTATGCGAATCAAAAATGACCTGGATTTTTACAGTATCCTCTTTAGTCAATTCAGTGTCAGTCATATTATAATAGCTTCTTTTGTTCACCGCTTGTTTTTGCTTCCATGTTTTTTTGAAATTCAAGAAAAGCTGGATAATATTCACTTAGAATTTTACCGTAGATTTCATCAGCTATAGATTTATTGCAAGTGTGCGATGTTTTATTTCGGCTGCCAATATTATGCATACAAATCTTTCCATCAGCTGTCAAATGTAATTGAAATGCTTCTCTGGTAGCAGCTCTGCTTCCTCCTACAGCAGCTTTGCCTTGATAAGCAGCATAATTCATTACGTTCAATACTAACTCACGGATATATTCAAAACGTTGAATCAAACCTTCTTTAATCATTTCATCAAGCACAAAACCCAAATCAGAATCATCAATCGGTTCATCTTTATCTATAAAGTTACGACTTATGTATTCAACAGCTTGGCTTAGCTTTATCAGTGCTTTATTAAAATTGGCAAAGCGTCGGTCCCATCTATTATCATCTTCCATGTTTTTCGACATTAATTCAAAAGTCAATTCGAAAATTTTTATCCTTTAAGACCAATACAAGACAGAAAATCAAAAATTCGCAATTGTCCGAAAGGTCAAATTGATCCTAGGTTGAGTGACTTTTTTAGTGGGAGGAAGGCGGTGAAGCCAATGGGTCTGGCAAGTTCCGGCCATTTCTAGTAAACTTCCATGTTCCAAAACCACTTCGACTTTCTCTGCAGTTTCCCGATGTTTAAAAGTAAATTTCCGAACGGCACCAAAACTCATGGATGCAATAGAACCATCTTTTTTGAGCTCTTTTTCCCCGTCGCTGTGCCAACCCATGCCCTCAGAACCATTATGATAGAGATTCAGTAGGCAGGAATTGTATGTTTGACCGGTTTGCTTTTCGCAGATCGCTTTTAGCTTTTCCAACTCAACAGTCCAAGGCAAGGCCTTTTTGGTGATCTTGGAATAGGTGTATTCAAAAGGATATTGCCCATACCAGCCCACTTTTCGTTTAGTCTCGATGAGTTTGCCAAACATCATGGACTGGTCATTTTTCCATTCGATATTTGCGAGCAACTTGTGATAGAAATCATCTGCCTGGTCCTTGGACATTATACGATCAAAATAGTTGACAATGCCATTTTGTGGTAGAAGATTTACGCTGGAGGTAAATAAATCCATTGGTTGAAAATTAAATTTGCTTGGATGAAACTTGAGCTATTTGTTTCTAACCAATAAATCAAGGATTTGATTTTCTAAAGCCAAAGCTTGTTTTTTTGCCTCCAGCAAAGGTAATCCTTCTGGCAAGCTCGGGCGAAGATGCCCTGTAGCGCTCAAATACGCATCACGAAGAATTTTTTGCTTCTGAAAAATTAAAATAAACAGTTCCTGTCCATTTGCAGAGTCGGCTATCGCATTTTCAAAACTCTCTGCATCAGCGACATCCTTAATCCCAAGATTTTCTAAAATTGGCCTAGCCATCAGCCAATGGCCGATCGAATCAGGATGTATGCCATCTTTTGCCAAATAGAAATCGGGATTTATCGCTCGTTTGGTTCCGAGGTAGTTTCTCATCGGGAAATGAATGTCGATTACTTTCCAGTTTGCTGTATTTTCCTGATTAATCAACCATTCGGAATATCGGTCCAGCGTCAGCGAATAGGCAATGCCCTTTGTAGGATCATAAATCGGTGGAGTCAGGAAAATCGCTTCAGCACCGATTTCCAGAACTTTGGAATTCAACCAATTCATTCCTGCTTCATATTTCTTAAACCGTGCAGAATCAAAGGGAAGATAAATTCCGTCGTTCATTCCATAATTAATGAAAATAAGGTTCGGCTGCAAAGCTGAGAAAACTCGATCTAAGCGCTCATGTAGATCGGGTCTAGGGAAGGCTCCTCCAGCATGGCCTTCTTCCGAAAGACCAGAAACGGTCTCACTTGGCAGTCCTAAATTGATCCAATCCAGCCTTTTTTCCGGATGATTCAATCGATAAATAGTCTCCACATAGGCGATGTATTGGCCGCTGTAAGTGATGCTATTCCCGAGGAATAGGACTTGCTGAACATCATCCGAAATACCTACTCGACTCTGTGCGGATAGAGAAGTCTGAAGTATTAAGATAAATAGGGGGCAAAGTAGAAATCGGCGCATATGAAATTTATTTTCCTGAGACGTTCATCCATCTCGCAGAAAGATCCGGGTCAGCCATGTCTTTGTCCAGCGGAAACATCGGTCTACTGATTCTTTTATAACCCAATCGCTCCAAATCCTGATCCACTCCGCCCGGAGTCAAAGCCATGATCCAATCGCCTCGCATATCATAAAGGTCAGGGACTAGATATCCAATTTTCACTAATACGATAGCTGTATTTCGAGGATCTAAACCTAGATTGGTGAAGTCTGATTCATTGTGATAAGGCTTTCTCTTCTGAGTGACGATCACATGGATCGAGCCGACTTTCACCACCACTTCTACTCCAGCATCTATATCTCCTTCAAGAATCGCTTCTACTGTTCCGGTAATTTTTAACGGCGGAGCAAAACGATTATCAACCATCGCTCCAGCCATTCCGGTAACCTGATTCCCTACTCCCGCTGCCATTGCTTTCTCCACTAAATCTGCACCCGGAATGGATGCGTAAATCACGGAAGGCCTATTTGTTGATTTGAACTCGGGTCTTTTCAATAGTTCATTTAAGGTCCAAGTCACATCGCCGGCACCACCTGCGGTCGGGTTGTCTCCCATATCCGAGATCATAAATGGTTTCTTATCACTCTTGAGTGCCATGGCCAAACTCTCATCCAGCGTGGCAACAGGAGCTACGAACTCAAACTCATTCCGCACGTCCCAAAAGCTTTTTGCTAAATATTCAGCAGCGCTCTTCACCTCTTTTTCATTGTCCCCAGTGACCATGACTACGCCGTGATTCCGAGGTTCGTCTGCCCAAGGGTAACCCATCCAAATTGCAGCATCGATGATTCCTTCTTTTTCGGCCAAAGCTGGGATCTTAGCATAAAGACCTTTTCCAGGTTCAATTCGAGTACTGGTTTTCTCACCTGGAAGCAAAATCGGAACAGGAATCCAAGCTTTGAAAGCAGGTTTTCCTTTACCAGATTCTAATCTATCAAGCAGGTTTTCCACTGCGCGCTTTTTGGAATCGAGGGCATCTTCGTGAGGCGCCATTCGATAACAAGTGATTAGATCCGAGTTTTCGGCTAAGCGTGGAGAGACATTTCCGTGGAGGTCCATGGAAGTGGAGATTAAGGTTTCGTAGCCTATCACTTCCCGTACACGCACTATAAAATCTCCTTCTGGATCATCCAAACCCACCACACTCATTGCGCCATGGATGTCAAAGAAAAGACCATCATAGGGAAGATTTGCTTTCAATCGATCTAAGGTTTCATTGACCAAACTTTCGTAAGCTTCACGGGTAACCGCACCACCCGGTAGTGCATGAGCCCTTAGGGTAGGGACCCAATTCGCTCGCTTTCTGTCAATTGAATCTTCTGCCAAAAATGGGTAAAAGCTAAAAACTTCATCATCTCTTCTTGCTTTGAAAGCGGCTTCCTCCGTCACTGCTGGAGAGAACGTACTGGATTCGATGGCAAGTCCTGCGATTGCGATTTTTGGAAGTTTTGTTTCAGTTTCTTTTTGGGTACAGGAGAAAGCTGAAATGAGGAGGAGGAGGGAGAGGATGGTTTTCAAGAGAGTGGGAGACTGGAGAATGGGAGACTGGAGAATTAGAGAATGGGAGACTGGAGAATGGGAGCCCCGATAGCTATCTGGGGGAGAATGGGAGTCCTGATAGATTGGGGTGAAATTGAGAGCCGGATATAAAGATTCGGTCCATTAGGACCCATTTTTCTCCAGGTTTAGCCCAGGGAATGGCTTGCTGAAAGGTCCACATCAGCGCCTCCCATTTTTGAATAATCGGGCTTTTGGAGTCTTTGAGAACTTTTTCTTCCAGTGAAAAGTCATCCGCCGTTTCCATAATCATAAACATCCGATTGCCGGTCCGGTAGATTTCCATACCTAGAATCCCACAGTCTTTGTCATGCTGGGTCACTTCCGGCCAAGCATTTCCGGCGGCATGATGATTTTCATAAACCCGGATGGATTCAGATTCATCAATGAGATCAAGAGTCAGGCAGTATCGTTTCATTTATTTTTCGTTTGAAAGTGGGAAGGTGAGAAAGTTGGAATGAGATCAATTAGGATTTTAGATCTTAGATTTATGAATTAAGATTTACGAGGTCAATTCGAGGATCAATCGGTGATAATTTTGGCTAAACTTATTTGAATTAACTGGTTAAAAATTTAATGGAACGTTCTCGAGAAATACTTCTTGATTTAAAAACCTTAAAATAAGCCAACGGGAATAAGGTTCAAGCCAATGCCGTAAATCATAAATCGCACTTCGTAAATCGTATTTATCTAAAGTATTTCTTGAAAGCGTGCATAGTTTTGATCGCAGCAGCATCGGGATCAGGGTAGGGGAAGGCTTCTGCAGAAATAAAACCTTCATAACTCATTGATTTGATTGCTTCGGCGACGGATTCCATTTCAGTATGGCCAAGCCCTACGGCGCGACGATTGCTATCGGCAAAATGAATGTGACCGATGTGTTTTCCGCTTTCCAAGATGCTCTGCGCTAGATCGACTTCCTCAATGTTCATATGAAAGAGGTCAGCGAGGAGTTTTACGTTTTGGGTTTTTAGGCTTTCCAGAAAATCTGCGCCGGATTTTAAGGTATTGAATAAGTTCGTTTCGTAGCGATTCAGGGGCTCATAAATGAGAAAAACTTCTTCGGATTCAGCTTTTTCCCCTAAAATCTCCAACCCTTCAGCCAACCAACTTAAAGTCAATTCTCGATCGTTTCCAGCTAAAACATTTCCCTGCATCGAACCGATAATCGCAGGAGCATTAAAATCAGCTCCAAAAGAAATCATATCTGAAATAAAAGAAATTGCCTTTTTCCGGATTTCGGGATCAGGATCTGTCAGTGTTAAGCCATGAATGACTTTTCCGGCACCGGTTCCCACAGCAGCAAGTTTCAAGTCATGCATTTGAAGTGCGGCTTCTAATTCCTCCCGATCTAAACCATGTGCATTGGGGGTAAATAATTCGATTCCATCAAAGCCTAGATTTTCGGCTTTAGCCATTGCTTGCTTCAGATTTTCCCAAAAAATCCAAGGACCAAATTTGATTTGGGGTACAAGTGCTACGGTTACGGCGGATTTGATCATAGTTTTATCGGTCAAAGTCTATCATGATTTTAATGATTCCTGCTGGATTAGCGGCCCAACTGGCAAGGGTTTCTGGAGCTTCTTCCAAAGCAATGGTTTTACTGATGACTTCATCCACAGGGAATTTGCCAGTTTCGAGATAGCTGATGACTTCCGGGAAATCCTTTTTCCCCACACAATTTCTTGAACCTCGGATCTCAATTTCCTTTTGTACGAAAAGCGAGGTATTGAATTCCACCTCTTTTTTGGCGTAGCCTATACATACCACCCGACCTGTAAAAGCCACTTCTTCGACTGCTTGCCGGTAAGTTTGCGGACTTCCCACAGCTTCGATGATTACATCAGGACCGTCATTATTTGTGTATTCTTGTAGTTTTTCGTGAAGGTTTTCCTTCGTTGGATTGATGGTATATGCGACGCCGATCTTTTTTGCAATTGCTAGTTTACTATCATCCAGATCAACAGCGATTACTTTTGCACTTCGGTTGACCGCTGAAGCCACTGCTCCCAAGCCTACAATTCCACAACCGATCACTGCGACATGATCTTTATCAGACACATTTCCCCGATCCACCGCATGGAAGCCAACAGTTAGTGGCTCAGCCAAAGCAAGCTCTCGAAGTGAGAGTTTTTTGGATGGGAAAATAACTGTCCAAGGCAAGGTGATGTATTGGGTCATTGCGCCGGGACGACGAACGCCCATCGTTCTATTTTCCTTGCAACTATTGACTTGACCCTTGCGACAAGCGATGCATTTTCCACAAGCGAGGTAGGGATAAACAGTTACTTTTTCGCCGATATGGATATGATCAGGGACATCGGCGCCAAGACTTTCGATTGTGCCACCAACTTCGTGACCGAGAATATTTGGGTATTCCTGAAGCGGGAAAAGTCCCTTGAAGCTGTTCATATCTCCACCGCAGAAGCCAACCATTCCGATTTTTAGGAGAACTTCTCCAGCTTTCGGGGTAGGCTTTTCAACTTCTTGGAGTTCTGATTTGCCGACTTCGGTGAGTACTAGTGCTTTCATGGGTTTGTTAATTATTGGTTTAGCAGTGCTGTTAATTTTGACAAAAGGGGCCGATGACCGAAGTTCTGACACCCATAATTATTTTTTTATTCATTACTTTTTTGCTCCGAAAGTATTCTGTTTCCATCCTCCCGAATTAGTTGTGAAGTCCTAAATGACAATCCGGCGGGAGGGTGCAGCAACTTATTTCTTTTCCCCCCCGGTTTCGCAAGCTTTACCGGGGGCTATTCATGGTTAAACCCTTTCAGGGTTATTCGAATCTCAATTTTTTGAGCTTGGTACTTTATACTTGATACGTTGTACTTAAAGATCGTTTTCCGCCTTTCCTTCAAACCACATCTGATTTTTCACTGGCTCTAGTAGCTCTTCAATTTCTTCCAATAGGCCTTCGGGAATTTCAAAATTAACAGCCTCTATATTTTGCTGGATAGTTGGAAGGCTGTTCATGCCCACAATAGTTGTGACGATATCCGGATGATCCATCGCAAAGCTTAGGGCAACTTGTGATAGTGCTACGCCATATTTCTGGCATAAATCCAATAAAATAGGCTGCATTGCCTTGACCTCATCTGGCGATCGATGCCATTCTGGAAGTGGGGCAGGAGACAGTATGCGCTGCATCAATGGGGCAGCATTCATCAAGCCAAAGCCTTTTTCCTTTGAAAGAGGCACCAACTCATCATTGATTTCATCTTCCAATAAATTATAATGTCCCCAAGAAAGTACCGTGTCCAACTCGACTTCCTGAGCGATTTGTGCCAAATACCTGACCGGTAAACCCGTGATGCCAATAAAACGCGCCTTTCCGGATTGCTGAACTTCCCGAATCGCAGGAATGGCGATATCAAGAATCTGGTTTTTGTCCACAAACTCAATGTCATGCAATTGGAAAAGATCCACGTAGTCAGTTTTTAGTCTGGAGAGCGATTCATCAATACTTTTGAGAATCCGTTCTCGGGAGAAGTCGAAATGCTGTAAATCATAGCGTCCACATTTGGTAGCTAGAATAATATCTTTTCGGGTTCCATCCAATGCTTTTCCAAGCCGGGTTTCTGCCAAAGTCAATCCATAAAATGGAGAAACATCAAAGAAATTCACCCCATGATCAATCGCGTAATGAACTGATTGTATTCCCTCATTTTCATCACAGACGTCAAAGACATTTCCCAAGGGCGAAGCGCCATAGCCTAAAATGGATACTTTTAGGCCAGTTTTGCCTAGGATTCGGTACTTCATATTCTTTTGGGTTGGTGGGCAAAGTCTAAAAAGACAAAAACAATATAAAAAGATTCTTAGGAGAAGGATTTAAAAGATTAAAGTTTTTGATAGAAGGGGAAGTTTTTAGGATTTTTGAAGGTTTTCAATTTCATTATATGTTGCTTAATTAGATAACATTTTAACTTTGTAAAAGAGAATCCTATGCCCTGTATCAAGACATTGATTCAATTCGCATTTGCATCTGTTCAAGAGATCACAATCCCCCTCATTTTCATGTATTAATTGCAGAATATGAAGAGTAATACAAATTGAGGATTTTGAGAATTATTCGGGTTCGATACCTACTAAATATCGAAAGAAAGTAATCGAATGGGTAGCGTTAAATCAGGATTTTCTTTGGACGAATTGGAAATTATTAAATAAATGAAAGCTGTAAGAAGAATACTTAGGATTCATCAAATAGAAGGCTTTAAGGTCTTTTGCCTGTTTAATAATGGAGAATCACGGATCATTGATTTTGAAAGTTTATTTAAAAAACGGGAGGTAAATCCAAGTGATATTGAGTATTCAATTTCCCAAAACCTAGAGGAATTTGGAAAAGTAAAATTAATCGAAGGAACGCTCGCTTGAGAAAATCTTCAAGTTGAAACTTTGGATGAAAGTGGCGTACCAAAATACCAACCCTTCGATTTAGATCCAATCATGCTTTATGAAAATAGCAATTTGGATGAGTTTAGGCAACTTGAGATCGGAATGCTAATCAAAAAAACAAGAACTGAGTTGGGCCTCACGCAAGAAGAACTTGCTGAGAGAAGCGGGACGACGAAGCATTACATTTCCAGGGTGGAGAATAATCGGACAGGAATTGAAGTTTCCACTTTAAAGAAAATAATCGAAGGTGGCTTGGGAAGAAGGATGAAGATCACCATTCAATAAGGTTGAAATTCTAATCCACCGTCTTACTTCCCCACCAATCTTTGTTTGGGACGAAAGTAGGAGAAAGCATTTGGCGACGCTCTTTTTCCAAGCGATCCAAAACTGTGGTAGGATAGCGAAGGTCGACTACAGCTGCTGAGTCTGCATTGTAAAGCGGGTCTGGGCTCGCATAGTTTGCGCCGGATTTCTTCAGCCAGGCTATCAATTCCTGAGAAAGTTTGGTGACTATTTGGGGATTGGTTTTGCTTAAGTCATTCTGCTCGCCAAGATCTTCAGTTAATTTGTAGAGTTCCTCGTGTCCATCTTCCCAGTAGTGAATCAGTTTCCATTCTCCTTGTCGGATGGTTGAATTTGGTTCTCCACCTTGGTTTCCATAGTGCGGGTAGTGCCAAAACATTGACCGCTCTTCCAGTTGCTGGCCTTCCAAAAGTGGCTTTATACTTATACCCTCAATTCCAGTTGGTAGCGTTGTTATTCCTGCCAAGTCAAGCAAAGTGGGAAGAAAATCAGCTCCTGAAACAGGCGTATCGTTTTTCTGCCCTTTTTGATCCAGCCAAGGAACACAGATCAAATATGGAACTCGCGTTCCACCTTCCCATTGGTAGCCTTTTCCACCACGCAAAGGATCTAGATTCGTAGAATAATTATCGCCGGAGACTACGCCTCCATTGTCGGAAGTAAAGACGATGATCGTATTTTCCATCAAACCCAGTTCCTCCAGTTTGGAAATGACCTCACCTACGGCATCATCCATTTGCTCGATGAGTCCTGCATAGACTGGATTGTCTTGGTATTTACGAGCCGGCAGGACACGTTCCATTTCAAAGCCCACCGAATCAATTCCTCTTGCTTCGGCCTTTTCCCGATAGTGTTTCCATTTCTCTTCTGAAGTTTGAATTGGACTGTGGACGGCATAGAAACTCAAATAGACTAGGAATTTCTGATTTTGATTTTGTGTAATAAAGGAGTTGGTTTCATGGGCTAACTTCATGGAAAGACTCAAGCCTTTTTCCTCAGGAAGGTCCTCTAGGTAAGGATTTGAAAAAGGAGCGAAATACCGCCCATTGGCTGGACTTCCCACATGAAAACCACCTTTATTGATTTCAAATCCGTGATCTGTAGGAAGCGAATTATTTTCTTCGCCGCCCAAATGCCATTTTCCAGCAAAGAAGGTTTTATAGCCTTCCGCCTTTAATGCTTCTGGAATGGTAATAAATTCTTGTGGCAATGCATGTGCATAATTTGCTGGTAACAGCTTTGAAAAGCGCTTGTATGATCTCCAATCTTCTCCCTCCGGGGCGCCGATCCAATCGGTGATGCCATGATTTGCGACAAATTTGCCAGTCAAAATACTTGCACGCGAAGGACTGCAAACCGCACTAGTTGCATAGCCATTCGTAAAGATCATTCCTTTGGCAGCCAAACGGTCTAGATTTGGCGTTTCATAGAATCTACTTCCCATAAAGCCTACATCAGAGTAGCCCAAATCGTCCACTAGGATAAAAAGGATATTGGGTTCTTTGGGAGATTCGGTGGCTTTTGGAGCACAATAGCTTAGGGTAAAAACCACTAACAGGCTATAAATTAATCTTGGATCCAGCATAGTGTAGGGTTTTGCAAAGCGATTTGAAGGATTAAAGTACTGAATTTATTCTCCAGTGGAACACGAAAGGGCGTAAGCGGAAAAAATGGAGTTTTGAAGTTAAAAGGATTTCGAAAAATCTTGGTCAAACGTTGACTAGTTCCAATCCCTATAAATCATAATTGATGTGCATTCAGAATCAGGCCATCAGAAATTCGCTTAAGTGCAGTTCTGGTTTTTCCTTGCTCATCTACTTCGCAGACTCGATAGCTCGGAAAGGGATTTCCCCAAATTCCACCAAAATGTCCGGACCAGAGGAAAGGCTTTTTTTCATACCACATAATGCCATCTACATCGTGATCATGTCCGTGAAAAGTTGCCTTTACATTCGGATAGCGAGCAATGAGGTCAAGAACTTCCTGACAATCCACACCATGCCTAGTCCAGTCATTTTGCGAAATATGGATAAAGATGAATACTTGAGTTCGATTGATGGATTCTTCTAAAGCGGTCTCTAGAAAATCAAGATCTACACACAGGTACTCCCCGGCTTCATTGGAAGAATTGAGGATAATCATCCCGTATTGATCTTTGACAGGAAAAAACAGATTGGAAGGCTGACCCCAAATCTCTAGCCATCTGGATTCGGATACTCGATCGTGATTTCCTTTCGCTACATAGTAGGGCATGGGCAACTGATCGTAGACTTTCTTCAGAGCCGGCATAAAGACCGGATCATCGTGAATCAAATCCCCATTGAAGACGACCAAGTCCACATCAGATTCGCGGTTGATCGCCTGAATCAGGTTTTGGTGGGACGTTTCAAAATCAGTATTAGGTTGCCCAAAATGACCATCGGATGCCGTGATAAATTTGAATACCGGGAGGAATACTTCGTTTTCCTGAGTTTTGGAGAGCGAAACTGGGAAGCCTGATAGTGGAAAGCTTACCAAACCACCTCCGAGCAGTGTCAAGTTTTTGAGAAAAGGTCGTCTATTCATATTTTAAGCGTTTTTAGATAGTATTAGCTAGCCATAAGTTGTAAAAATTTGGCTTGAATATCTGAACATTCGGGCCTCTATCCTCGGTCTTGGCTTCCAAAAAGTAAAGAAAATAAGGATACTGCTCCAATCGAAGATAAATTTATCCATTGATGTATTTATGTGATCTGTCGTAGGTAAGCATCTTTTTGGATTGTCTGCAGATATAGTTAGGAAAGCCTTTTCCGTTCAGGATTCGTTGGCGGTAGTGTTCGATTGTTGACTTCCGGGTTTTGGACTGTTTAGGTGAATTGAAATATAATAGATACCCTCGCTGTCTTCCGGGTGTAAGTGAGAAAAAGGCTTTTTTAAAGTCATGATCTTCTGCAATCAGCTCAATTAATACCTATGGTAGCGGATCAGTTGCAGTTTGTTTGACTTCTACTTTTATTCCTTCTTTTTCGATCTGAATAGCGACTGCGGTTTATACTTTGAGTGTAGATCCCAGTTTGATATCCCCGCTTGCATCGGTGAATTTGATTGTCCGCCACGTGTTCGTATTCTCAACTTGAACAGTAAGAAGTCGGGTAGGATCTTTTACCAGGACTACTTTCAAAAAAGAGATGATACAAAACTCCTTGAAGCCACTCAAAAGAATGACAATCTTCCCATTGACGATGTGTCAAGGTTGTCACTATTTCAATTTCTCTTACGATTTACTTTCCAACATAATTGAGCTAAGAAACTTGAGCTCGGGATCCTATTTTTTAGATTTTAAGAGGAATTGGTCTACATGAGGATTCACGAATTTTCATAACGGCACGCTCGCAATACATCAGCAGGTTTGATGGTAAGCTAAATTCTGAGAACCACTTTCTCGATCTCATTTTGGTTTTTTAGCAAAACGAAATTATTTTTTAGTTGATTTAGTTCGAATCATTGCATTTTTTCCTAATTCAGTTGATTTTATATTCCTCAAAGGTACTTTTTCAAGCAATAATCTTTAAAAGTTGAATTTGGGAAGAATACATATTCTTAGAAAGTTGAGAAGGGATTTCTACATCCTGTGGAACTAGTTCAATACAATATTTCCCAAAATCGTGCTGTATGCCCGCTATTGGTTTTGGAATGCTCCTTGCAGCATTTAAAATAAAAATGGTATGAAAAATCTAACTGGTAAAAAAGTAGCCATTCTGGTGACAAATGGATTTGAACAATCAGAATTTACCGAACCAAAAAATGCAGTAGAAAATGCAGGTGCTATAGTTCATGTGGTGAGTTTGGGCAAAGAACCAATTAAGTCATGGAATAATGGGAATTGGGGAAGTGAATTTCAAGTAGATAAAACAATAGATGAGGTTTCTGTGGAGGATTACGATTCACTGATTTTACCGGGTGGCTTAATCAATCCGGATTACTTGAGAAGAAATAGCAAAGCAGTGGATTTTATTAGAAGTTTTTTTGAACATAAGAAACCTGTTTCAGCAATTTGTCACGCACCATGGCTGTTGGCAGAAGCAGGAGTATTGAAAGGCCGAAAAATAACTTCTTACCCAAGTATCAAGGCAGATATGATTAATGCCGGAGCCAGCTGGGTAGACGAAGAAGTAGTCGTAGATGTAGGATTGACTACGTCAAGATCTCCTGAGGATTTACCTGCATTCTGTAAAAAGGTGGTAGAAGAAATCGCCGAAGGAAAGTATGATAAAATGTCCCAATAGGCATAATCACCATCAACCGAACACAAAATAGTATTCATATAAAATTGTAATCATGGAAACAGAAACAAAAATATTGGACAAATCAGTGCTGAAAACAAGCAACGGTTTCAGTGTAAAAGGCTATGGTGCACAAAGTGCCTCTGTTGGTAATATTATCTTAAAGCAAATCGATGTCGAACGCGCAAACCCTAAAGCCGATGAGGTTCTTATTGAGGTGCTTTACTGCGGAGTATGTCACAGTGATGTACACCAAGTGAACAACGATTGGAAAAATACACGTTACCCATGTGTTCCGGGTCATGAGGTAATCGGTAAGATAGTGGAAACAGGAGTTTCGGTTTCAAAATTCAAAGTAGGTCAAATTGTGGGTGTAGGGTGTATGATCGATAGCTGCCAAACCTGTAATCCCTGCAAAAATGGTGATGAGCACTTTTGCGCGGGTGAACATGGGCCAACTATGACTTACAATGGATATTTTAGGGATCCTGGATCCGACTACAATACATTTGGTGGGTTTTCGACACATATTGTTTCCAATGAAGCTTTTTTACTAACCATTCCTGAAAAACTTGAACTGTCATCAGCCGCGCCCCTTCTTTGTGCTGGGGTAACTACGTATTCTCCAATGAAACAATGGGGTGTAAGAGAAGGAGATAATGTTGCCATAGTTGGTATTGGTGGACTGGGCCATATTGCTATTCAAATAGCAAAAGCCTTGGGTGCAAAAGTTACAGCCATTACAAGCCACGAATCAAAGAAAGAAGATGCTAAGGCATTGGGTGCTGATGATGTATTACTGTCAACGGATGAAGATGCCATGACAAAAAATGCGTTGCGATACGATTATATACTAATCACAATTCCGGTACCGTTTGATATCAATGATTACATTGATCTTCTCACCTATCGTGGAAGTCTAGTTGCTGTAGGACTTCTTGGCGAATATGAAAAGCCTACAAATAACATGAACGTCGCCATATTTGATCGTACCCTTGGAGGTTCTTTTATTGGAGGTATTTCCCAAACTCAGGAGATGCTAAATTTCTGTGCAAAACATAATATAGCCCCTGAAGTAGAAATGATAAATATTAATCAAGTGAATGAAGCATTTGACAAGGTCAAGAATGAGGAGGTGCGCTTTCGGTATGTTATTGATATGAGTAAGTAACTTCAAAAAAACAACTATAATGTTGTCGTCACCTCAACTTAATATGAGTTGATCGAAGAGGAAAAGGTATGGAAGATAAAAATATCGTAATAATTGGAGGTGGATTTGCAGGAATTAATCTGGCAATGAATTTAGCTGATGTAGCAGGAGTAAATGTCACGTTAATTGATAAAAATAATTATAATTATTTTACTCCTTTAATCTATCAATTGGCTGGGGGTTTTTTAGATGTTTCTAGCATAAGTATCCCTTTCAGAACTTTATTCAAAGGAAAAAAAAATCTTCATTTCAGGATGGGAGAGTTTCAGAAAGTTATTCCTGCGGAAGGTAAGGTTAAGTTGTCTACAGAAGCCATTTCGTATGATTATCTCGTGATAGCCACGGGTACCAAACCTAATTATTTTGGAATGGAGAATATCAAGAAGAATGCTCTTCCAATGAAATCAATTGATGACGCGGTAAAATTGCGAAATTTCCTTTTAAGCGAAGCCGAAAAATATATTCAAACTCATGATGAGGATGAGAAGCGAAAGATGCGAAATATCGTAATCGCAGGAGCCGGTCCTTCTGGAGTTGAGTTGGCCGGTATATTAGCCGAAATGAGAAATCGAATTTTGGAGGATATTTATCCAGAGTTGGATAGAGAAAGGATGAAAATTTATTTGGTGGACGGTACTTCATCAGTACTTTCCACTATGAGGGAAAAGTCGCAAAAATATGCTCAGAAATCCCTTGAGAATATGGGTGTTCGAGTGCAGTTGGAGAAAATGGTTTCAGACTATCAGGAAGATAAAGTTGAGTTCAAAGATGGAAGCCATATTGAAACAAAAACACTGATTTGGGCGGCAGGAGTGACTGGTTTTCGACTTGAAGGATTATCGGATGATTATTATCAAAAAGGAAATCGGCTGAAGGTAAATCAATACCATAAAGTTGTTGGTACGGAGAATATCTATTCGATTGGTGACTCGTGTATGATGACCTCAGATGCGGATTTCCCTGATGGGCATCCTCAGTTGGCAAGCGTAGCCAAACAACACGGTCAGGCATTGGCTAAAAATCTCATAGCCACTGTCAAGAGTCAAAAACTAAAGCCATTTAAATATCAAGATATGGGAACTATGGCTATTATTGGTCGCAGTAGGGCAGTGGCGGACCTCACTATTCCAAATAAAACCATAACCGGTTGGATAGCTTGGATGGCTTGGGTTTCAATTCATCTCTTTTTACTTTTAAGCTATAGAAATCAAGTTAGAACCCTTTGGAATTGGTCGAATAGCTTTTTTGGCAATGGTCACTCACAAGGTATACTTGTGGGGGAAATACCAAAAACATCTTCGCCAGGTGATGATAGTAAATCAGAATAATTTTTTTAAATTTAAGCTAAATCGTATATAAAAATATGTGTGTCCACGGGACTGCATGTAGACAAAATTATCGCTAATTTGATCTGAATAATCTCCCTAACCTACTTTATTTAACTAGTTTTTTGAAGGATAATTTGATTCAACTCCGATTTTACTTTGGTTCCATTGGTATACTTATCGCACTATACATACATAAAAAAATTTTTATTATCCGGAGCTATGCCGGTAACCTAATTTTCGTATTTGTCAAGTTGCTATTATTATATAAACAAAAATTCGTAACTAGCTGGTATTTTAGTAGTCGATGTAGATGTAGACGGAGGACAGTTATAAAAAAATTTCGGAATCGTAATAAATCATATGATTATATTGATTTATAGTTAATATTACTATAAGTGTTTCGCTACATGTTTAATGATTCTATCACGAATTTAATTGGAGCTATCTAATTAAAAGGCAGTTTATAGCTGAAATAACATTGCAAATATGACTAGCAGTAATATCTATTATTTCCGAACACCTCATACTTTTGATTTAGCCAATATAAGTTATATTTTTTATTAGCTAACGGATAGAATCAAATAAATTAAACTTTCATCATTTGAATCATAAAAGCTCTTAAAATCTTCGAATACCACGGAAATTATTCCCCACTAAACAATTTGCCGATGATCACTCAACGGGTAAAGAGTTCTTTTCGAATTTATTGTGTATCGATATTATTGCGAGTCCAAACAGTACTGCAACTACAATCAAGACAGTACTGATCAACCCACTCACTCCAAAAGACATTCGTATGAGAATAGTTGAAATGATAAATCCTGAATTTCTAATTATTTTGTGAAATTGATTGGTATAGAAAAAAGAAATTAGCAGTAATACCACATCTACTAATATCAATATGGTGAAAAATTGGTCAAAAAAGAGATTATTAATACTCTCAAATGGCATAATTTCTACCGAAGATGCTGAGATGCCTGTGGACCAATCAATTAATGTGTAGACTGCCATAATAAAAAATAATGGTAGTAAAATAATTGCAATCAACTTCTTCTTACCGACAAACCGCTCAATTGTCGGATGAACATCACTCAACTTGGTAAATTTTTGATTTCCTTGTTTTTGAAAAAGAAAGATTAGATAGAAGAGTAATAATGAAGCAATTATATCGTAAGTAAACTGAAGATCTCCTTTAATTTCAAACCAATCTGAGGAAAGTTCTAATAGAGATAGATCCTTGAATAACTTTCTAATGATGATTAAAGTGATAATTTCATATTGTTTGATTATATAAGTAGTAAAAGACTTAGGTAAATAGTAAATTAATAAATAGACTTCGTAAACTAGGATAAATGAAAATGGTGTGTAAACAGCTGAAATAGGACTTTTAAATAATTCTGAATCTGAGGATAGCTCTATTACATTAAATTTGGCTAGGTAAATAACCGCTAGGTGAATAAAAAAACTGACTATTGCTACCAAAAGAATTACTTTTTCAGTCTTTTCTCTAGTATTCTCAGAGAATAATTTTTCGAAAACTCGCTGTATCGTGGTATTATTTTTAGTCATTGAGGCATTTTTGTTCATTTCTTTACTATTTTGGATTAACTGACTTCAAGCTACAAAGTTTATAAACTCTTCAAAAGGCTTTCTTTCTGCCGTCCTTCTAATTAGTAATATTTTATATGTCTTTATGACAGAATGATTTAAGAGGTGTTATTCTTTTTTTTGAGAAAATTATTGTTCAAAACAGAATAAATTCTGGTTTGAACTATTTTCAGGCATTAAATTTTTATGAATTAATTAACTTAATTATAAGTTGTTTGAATAGTAATAAGTGTTGCTAATCTTAGCGCTCAATTAATGGTAGACATCAATATTTCAAAAAAAATATGATTTCTGCTTAGATTTACTTTAATGAAGGCGCTACAGTTCTATTACAGATCGTTCTCAATTTTGATTCCCCCAATGATACTAGTTTTATCTAATAATATCATCTCTTGAATCTCCGTATTATTAGATTACTTACCTTTTTCATAGATATAAATATTCATAGTGCATCTCCTAAAAAAAATCTTTCAAATCATAAAGTGAAGGATTGATAAAAAAAATTAAATTATTTGAGAGTTCCTTGAAAGAGACTCTCATTTTTTAAATCTCAGAAAATAGCTTTTCGGCTAGCAATTAGGCTCACTACGCTTGATCAACATTTAATAAGTATTATAGCCATATTATTTTTTTAACGGACTTTTATTCAATTATTTAAGTAATATGAAATTCGTTATTTTTATAGCCTTTGAGATCTAATGAAATCATCCTTTTTGGCTGGGAGAGTATAAATTTATAAACCAATTGTAATACGGTAAACTGAAGAATTACTGATAATCACAAAAGATTGGCGCACTATTTTTATTGGACTAGCAAATAACTATTAGTTTATTCGATTGATTATTTCTCCTTTTTAGATATTTCAGTTAGACTAAGAGTAAATGGTTCTATTTCTTTGCCTCACTTCACTGGCAGGAATACCCGCCAAGGCGAGGCAGGCCCGCCAAGGCGAGGCAGGATGATACTTGTCGAATAACGAATCGAGAGCGGTACCGATGATACTAGTGTTCACCATATATCAAGTCGTTTTTTGCCTTTTATTGGTGGTATTGGAGATATGCACAATAGATAAAATCTGATAGTAAAACCATTGTGAAACACATCCATTAAAAAGCAGCTTTGTAAATCATCTTTTCTTTATATAATTTATGACACCTCCCCTTAAGATAATTTCGATTTGTCTGGTACTAAGACGAACTGTTAGCGGAATCACCATCGCTTTTCCTTTTACAGTGGCAGAGATTGAGTCATTATTTTTGAGTGTTGTCCTCAGATTCGTAATATGCAAAATATCACCCTGTTCCAGATTATCCCAATCGGATACATCTTTAAATTCAAATGGAATGATACCAAAATTTATGAGGTTTTGCCAGCCAATACGAGCATAGGATTTAGCTATCGTAAACTTTTGCCCCAAGTATTTAGGAGCCAAAGCAGCATGTTCTCTGCTTGATCCTTGGGCATAATTTTCACCTGCTATAACACAAAAGCCATTATAGTTTTTCTGATTTTCAATGGCGCGATCATAAAAGCCTTCATCAATGGCATAATATGCGTACTTGCTTATCTCTGGAATATTTGAACGTAAAGGCAGCACATCGGCACCTGCTTTCAGTATTCCATCGGTTGAAATATTATCGTCCATTTTCAACAAAATAGGAATTTCCATTTCATCGGGAAGCACTTCAAAATCAGGAAGTGTTTTAATGTTCGGCCCTTTAATTAATTCAGTAGAATTTCCATTAGGGGCAATCAGCATATTATTGTTTATCTTAATATGGATAGGTTCTTCCCATTTTGGATACGAAATATTCTTTAGTGTTTCGAGTTCTCGTGGATCAGTAATCTCTCCCATTAGTGCTGCCGCTGCCGCTGTTTCTGGGCTACATAAATAAACTTGATCTTCGAGCGTACCTGATCGTCCAGGGAAATTACGAGGCATTGTTCGGAGACTAATCGTATTGGTGGCAGGTGCTTGCCCCATACCAATACACCCCATACAGCCGGATTGGTGAAGTCTCGCCCCTGCAGCAACCAATGGCCCTAGCGCTTTCATTTCCAATAAATTTTCCAAGACCTGACGAGAAGATGGGTTTACATCGAATGAAACATGAGGAGACAATACATTTCCTTTTACAATTTGAGATACGATCCAAAAATCACGCAGTCCGGGATTGGCAGAAGAGCCAATAACAACTTGGGCTACTTTTAATCCGCTCACTTCTCTTACTGGAACTACTTTACCCGGACTACTGGGAAGGGCAATTAAAGGTTCTAGCTCAGATAAATTTATCTCTTCGTAATGATCATATGATGCTCCCTCATCGGCCTCCAACTTAATCCAATCGGCTTCTCTTCCTTCTTTTCGCAGGAATTCACGAGTGATTTCATCTGAGGGAAAAACGGAAGAAGTGGCCCCTAACTCTGTACCCATATTTGTGATCACATGACGGTCCCAAGCGCTCAAGCACTTCAAGCCCTCGCCATAGTATTCTAAGATATATCCTCTTCCTCCAGTCACATCATACCTTCGAAGCATCTCTAAAACAATATCTTTAGCACTCACCCAGTCAGGTAGCTTTCCAGTGAGCTTAACACCCATAATTTTAGGCATTTTAATATAATAAGGTTCACCTGCCGAAGCTAGTGCCACGTCTAAACCGCCTGTACCCATAGCAAGCATTCCAATTCCACCTCCTGCGGGAGTATGGCTATCTGACCCCAATAAGGTTTTCCCGGGTTTACCAAAACGTTCCATGTGTACAACATGACTAATTCCGTTTCCAGACTTACTAAACCAGAATCCAAAGCGAGCTGCGGCTGACTGTAAAAAAATATGATCATCCATATTCTTATAATCCGTTTGAAGTAGATTATGGTCTACATACTGTACGGCAACATCTGCTTTGACTTTTTTTAAATCAAACCCTTCCAGTTCCAACATTACTAAAGTCCCAGTGGCATCTTGTAGTAATACTTGATCAATTTTTAATGCAATTTCGCTTTCGGGATTCATCTTACCAGAAATAAGATGATCACCAATTAATTTTTGACTGAGGTTTTGATTTTTCATATTAGAGATTTTTGTTTTTTTTACCTGTTTCAAAATATACTGTAAAAATGCTCAGTTGGGTATTTAGCCAAAACTGATTATCACGGTACTGGTATTAAACAAAAGCGAATAAAAATTATGGAATTTTGCAATCCGACTGATGTATATACATTTTTGTACCTGCTCTGAGCTTCTGATACTTAAGATATTAAATTATTCCAACGTGTGAAAGTATCTTAAGGATTGGGGTAATCCAGTTTTTCAGTAAAGCCTGTCCAAAAGTCCAGTAACCAGACATTCGACTTCCTGTGAAAGGATCAAGTACTGAGAAAACTTCCAGTATTACGATTGGCTCCGGGATTAATGATAACCTATGCTGTCCTAAATACTTTGATAAAATCCATCTAGATCCATGGTAACTTAGAGGAGCGATCGATAAGAAGTATTGATGTCTAACAGAAACAGCGAAAGATTGAACTTTGAATCAGATCTGAATTTGATCATGACTCCTTATGTAGCCTTACACTAAAAGGATTGTGAAATCTGAAATGCTGTAAACACATTAAAGGCTCTATATGGATTATAGTGGGTAATAGAGTTTCCGAGAATAACTAAATGATCAATAATTCCAGGTTTCAGCTTTGCCTAGCGTATAATGGGTAGTCAAATTTGAGCTTCCCGGCTATGAAATAGCTCATAGTGATAAAGTTGTTGCTGTTACGATATCCTCGGGCTCTTTTTTTGCAAGCTGTATTTTAGAGTTGATTCCCTTCAGAATCCCATTGTTGAGATTTGTTTCCGAATAATTGACCAATCCAGACCAATGCGCTTTCATTGTTTTTGCTGCTTTGATGAACGGATAGATTTTTGATTCTTCTGCCAGATCACACCAAT
>Ga0222647_1000216_pt1 | contig 31379 bp, 18 predicted proteins | sample AntAcemetagen333_FD_179864 | JGI IMG/M metagenome (GOLD analysis project Ga0222647, IMG submission 179864) | Saline water microbial communities from Ace Lake, Antarctica - #333 | ecosystem: Environmental > Aquatic > Non-marine Saline and Alkaline > Saline | place: Antarctica: Ace Lake...
AAAGTTGCCAAGTGAAAATTCGGAACGAGCTATCTTCTGGATATTGTACCGAAATACGTTCAAATTGTGGAAATTTATATTGAAATGAATTATCCACTTTCAAGGCATTAACCAAGTCTTTAATCATGTATTTGCAAGATAAAAAGCGAGAAGTTTCGCTCGTATCATGCAGCATTAAGCCCGAAAGAACATCAACGCTATCTTCATAACTCCTTATCGTTTCCAAATTGGATTCCGAAAATATTTTATTATAATCTTGTGCCTGCGATTGCGAAAAGCTGAATATCGTAAGCAAACTACCTACAAAAAGCCCAACTGACTTGTTCATATTTTTTTGTTTTAAATGTGTTTTTAATTTTTTATTCCTCTTTTATTTAGTAAAACATTCCCAATAGACTTGCAACATATTGCTATCACTATATTTTGCATCACGAATATTTTAAAACAACTGTGAATACACTCATTACTCTATATTTTTAATATTTTAATCATCAATTGGCAATCAAAACATGAACACCATAATCCAATGACTGTCAATTGGTTACAATTTTTTAATAACAAAAAAAATAATAACATCAAGAGTTTTTCTATAAAAAATTGAATCGACGGAATTCTATTTTATGTTTACTTCGTAAACGTTTTCTGATTACCGAGACCTCGGTGGTCAAAAAAAGGCATTTTGCGAAGTCCGCCTACTGTGCGAGCGGGCAGACGGAATGTTAAAAAATACACTTGTCATTTTTTTATAGGAAAACCCTCGTAAAAAATAGTGGTTATCAATTTCTGAAATAGCCATCACCGAACTAAACGTAAACCTTGCTTTTCAAATTGCACTATATAGAAATTCAAATCTAATCCCAGAAAGACTAAGTTTGGTATTTAGATAAACTAAAACCTAAAATTCAAGCGTTAAGAACTTCTAAAAAAGTAAATTTGCACATTCACCTAAAAATTAATTTATACAATGAAAACCACAAATAATCTAACGTAAAAGAGCAAGAAATAACAACTTATCAAAACGATAAAAATAAAATTGTTTGGCAATATTGTTGACCCAAACAATTCTAAGTATTAAAACCATCAAAGTAAAAGTATCAAAACTAAATAATATGCGAACATTTACAAAATACTTTTGGGCGACTATTGTATTTCTATCATTTTCAATTTCATCACTTTTCAGTCAAGTTAATGCTGATTTCTCCGCCACACCTACTTCAGGCTGCGCACCAATTTTTGCACAATTTACAGATTTATCAACCTCAAACGGTGGCAATATTGTATCCTGGAGTTGGCAATTAGGAGGAAATACCTCTTCCACACAAAACCCAGGTAAAGCCTTCACTTCGGGTGGTTCTTACACGATTTGTTTGACAGTAACGGATAATCAAGGTAATACGGATACGGAATGTAAAACGAATTATTTAACCTTTTTCAATTCTCCACAAGCTCAATTTAACGCTACGCCGTCAATCGGCTGTTTACCGCTTTCTGTTCAACTTACAAATAATTCAACGGTTGGAAGTGGAGCAATAAATTTATACCAGTGGGCTTTTGGCGATGGTAATGCTGGAGCAGGAACAACTGTTAACAACACCTACACATCCGTAGGAAATTATGATGTGACGCTTTCGGTGACAGACGTGAATGGCTGTTCGGACGTGACGACGGTAAATGATATGGTTCTGGTAAATGAATTGGATATCGTTGATTTCTCGGCTTCTCAAAGGCAGGGTTGTGACACCCCTTTTACCGTTACTTTTACAGATTTAACCATGCCTAACCCAAACCTAACTTACCTTTGGGATTTTGGTGATGGCAATACTTCTACGCTACAAAATCCAACACATACTTACACACAATTAAGTAATTTTGATGTTCAATTAACCGTAACCGATAATGTGTTGAATTGTAGTAGAACCCGATCAAAAAATAATTATATACGTATAAATAGCCTACTTTCCTTTACGCATACGCCAACAGCGGGTTGTGAACCTTTCAATGTCGCATTTACAAACACATCTCCTGGTAATTCATCAAACTGGTTTTGGGATTTTGGTGATGGCTATACGAGTACGCAACAGAATCCGACGCATACGTACCAAACGAGCGGTTGTTATTTTGTAGATTTCACAGCTACGAGAACTGGATGTGTTTCTACAGTGACCTCTCCAAATTGCATTCAGGTACACAACCTACCGCAACCCAGTTATACAATTAATAGCAGTGATTTAGCTTGTGCCGTTCCTCACGCTGTTTCTTTTTCAGGAACATCGAATTTGGCAGGTGGTACTTATCTTTGGGATTTCGGTGATGGCAACACTTCCACCGCTCAGAACCCTTCCCATACTTATGTTACTTTTGGCGTTTTCCCTGTTTCATTTACGGCAATTTCGGCACAAGGCTGTTCCGCAACCGTTATCACCGAAACCGTTCGTATAAGACCAGTTAACGCTGACTTCTCGGTAGATACCATTAAGGGATGTTCTCCTTTAAGTGTTACCTTTACCGACGAATCTTTTTCCCTTTTTCCAATCATATCCTATAATTGGAATATCATCGGAGGTGCTTTTTCTGGAACATTTACGACTACGAATCCAACGATTACGCTAACCGATACCGCCGCATATAATATGACCTTGACCGTTACTAATTCGCAAGGTTGTTCTGATAGTACAACGATTAATGACATAGTGAGCGTTGGCTTTCCGCCAATCGCAGATTTCGCAGCAATTGATACCGCAGTTTGTGTCGATGAAAATGTGACTTTTATCAATTTATCCAGTACTTGGGCAGACGATTTTGCGTGGGACTTAGGTGATGGCGGAACAGATGTTGCAACGAATCCAACTTGGATTTATGCAGATACAGGATCTTATGACATCAAGTTAAAAGCAACGCATAACGGCTGTATCAATCAAATAGAGAAATTGGATTACATCGAAGTACTACCTGCACGAGCAGAGTTTAGCGTACTTCGAAATTGTATCACCCCTTATACGATTAGTTTTATTAATCAATCGGTTGGCGAACATCGCTATTTTTGGAATTTTGGTGTAACCGCCGCAACCAACGATACCGCAAATATTGCCAATCCAATATTCACCTTCCCTGATAGAGGAAATTATATCGTGACACTTACCGTTTTTAATGATTCAACGGGTTGCATACACGATTACTCGCAAACGGTCATCATTACCAATCCTATTGCTGACTTTTCATTTTCAGCTAATGACGGTTGTGCCCCTTTAAATATTCAAGTTTCCAATAATTCAACTAATGGAAATTTGTATCAATGGATTGTTCCAGGAGCGACAATTTCAAATGCAGGGGCTGCAAATCCGACCATTAGATTTTTAACGGCAGGAACTTATAATGATTATAAATTAATCGTTACGGATTTGAACGGTTGTCGAGATACGGTAGCATTTAATGATACCATAAACGTCTATGATGTTTATCCCGAAATGAGTGCAGACCAGTTTATTTGTCCAGGTGAAACCGTACAATTCACGGATATTTCGACAACGTCAGACGGCATAATTACAAATTGGGCATGGACTTTTGACAATGGACAAACTTCAACCTTACAAAATCCAACCACAACTTTTACCTATCAAGATACTTTTGGGGTAAGATTAGTCGTCACCAATTCTTACGGCTGTACTCGAACCCGAAACCGAGGGCAGTTTATGCAAGTCACTCAACCAGATGTGAATTTTGAAACGCAAGATACTTTTGTTTGTAGTGGGCAAGATGTTAATTTCACCAACCTTTCAAGCGGAAAAGGACGACCGTTAACCAATTACCTTTGGGATTTTGGTGACGGCAATACTTCAACCTTAGAAACCCCGACACATAATTATAATACACAAGGTTTCTTCACCGTTTGTCTTACCGTAACGGATATTCAAGGATGCGATAGTAGCTTTTGTATAACGGATTTAGTACGTGTTGTCAATCCACAAGCTAATTTTGCAGCAGATTCTTTACAAGCTCCTTGCCCAATTTTGGTAACAAATTTCAGTGATTCTTCTACGAATACCGTAAGTTGGGCATGGGATTTTGGCGATGGAATTGGGACTTCGTCCAATCAAAACCCCTCTTATACTTATGTTAATTCAGGTAGTTTTGATGTCAGTTTAGTAGTCACAGATGTAAATGGTTGTACAGATACTTTAATCCGACCAGATTATATTTCCATAAACGGGGCTTACGGTGATTTTAGTGTTTCGCCATTAGATGCCTGCCCGAACGACACTATAGTTTTTACAGGAAATGGTTTTAATGTAACTCGATATATTTGGGATTATGGTGATGGTAATTTTGTTATTAATACCTCAACAGATACGGTTAACGTCCAAACATATAATTACGGTACAAGTGGCTCTTATTTTCCATTATTAATATTAGAAGGGGTGCAAGGTTGTATCGAAGTTTTATCTTCTTCTATTCCTGTTATTGTTGATAATTTATTTGCAACAATAACCACATCAGATTCAATTATATGCGACACCGCAACGGTCAGTTTTACACCAACATTTATTTCCAACTTGCCAGTTGATTCATTCTATTGGGATTTCAATGGTTTCATTCCGAATAGTTCGGATACCGTACCATTTGTATTTTTCTCTACGCCAGGCGTTTATCCTGTAACCTTACATTTTTCAACGTCTGATTGTGCTAATTCAGAAACGGTAACTATCGTCGTAGGACGAGATCCGCAGGCAAGTTTCATGGTCAGTCCGATGATTGGCTGTACGCCGCAAGTTGCGACCATGCAAAGTACATCAACCTTAACTGGTTCTTACGCAGGAGATGCTATTGATAAATGGAGTTGGGATTTTGATTATTTAGGTGCTGTGGACTCAACTGCAAATCCTCTCTTTACGTATATAGATTCTGGTTTTTATAATATTCAATTAATTACAGGAACAGTTGCAGGTTGTTTCGATACGACAATAACTCAGATTCGTGTAAATTTAACACCGACTGCCGACGCAGGAACAGATAAAACGATTTGTTTGCAAAATGGAGCATTCCTAAATGGCTCAGGTGTCGGTAATTATTTATGGTCAAATGCAGCTACTTTGGATAATGATACCATTGCAGCTCCTATCGCATCACCAATTCAAACAACCGATTATATTCTGACGGTCACATCAGCAGAAGGTTGTTTTGATAAAGATACGGTAACGGTAATCGTAGTTCCAGTCGTTGCCCAACAAGTTAATACCAGTAATGATACCACAATTTGTGAGGGTGATGTTATTCAATTGTTTGCTTACGGTTCACCAACCGTTTTGGCTTATGTTTGGGATACGACTCAAGCCGGGTTATCTTGTTACGAAAGCTGTAACAATCCTTTTGCAGGCCCAGCTTCAACAACGACTTACTACGTAACGCTTTACACTTCCGCAGCTTGCTATGATACCGATTCTATTGAAGTAATCGTTATTGATGAAAATCAAAATATCGTAGGGGCAGATGTTACGATTTGTTCCGGTGATTCTATTCAATTAAATACTACGATTGGAACAAATCCAATTTGGTCGCCAAGTAATAATATTTCATGTGTTTTCTGTCCAAATCCTTATATTTTTCCAACGGCGACAACCGATTATATTGTACAAACAACCACTACAAATGGTTGTAAAATAAGTGATACCGTTACAATCACTATTTTCGATAACAATTTAGTCAACGCAGGGGAAGATATAGGAACGTGTATTGGTAATTCCGTTCAATTAAACGGAACAGGAATCGGAACATTCAGTTGGTCAGGTGACGCTACGATTAGTGATCCATTGATTTTAAATCCAAACGTAACACCAGTCGTTGATACCGATTATTATTTAACTGTTCAAAATGGAAATTGTATTATTCAAGATACCGTAACCGTATTTTTGGTCGAAGGAGCAACGTTAGAAGATGGTGAATTTACAATCTGTGCAAATGATCCGACTCAAATCAGTGTAGAAGGTTTTGCAGCAGAATATCTTTGGACTCCAGAGATTGGTCTAAGTGATCCGACTGAAAAACGCCCAATTACAAATTTAACAGCAACCACTATTTATAATGTTTTAGGTACAATCTCAGGTTGCCCATCTAATGAAGCAATCATTACCGTAAACGTCATTGATGTTACCGAAATTTTACCCACACAAATCCAAAGTGTATTTGAAGGACAATCAACTGCAATCAACTTAACCGATGCAGCTCAAAATCCTAATTTACAATTTATTTGGACTCCAAACTTGGGTATTTCTTGTGCGACTTGTAACGCACCTTTGGTCACGTTATCTTCTAATCAGACCTACAATGTTCAAATTACAGATTTAGAAAACGGTTGTATTGGACAAGATTCCGTTAAAATACAAATCATTTCTGACTGTAATGATGGATTAGTCATCGTTCCAAATGCGTTTTCACCAAATAATGATGGGTTGAATGACGTGCTTTACGTTCGTGGTAGTACGTTAGAATTTGTTTATAATTTTAAAGTTTATAGTCGTTCAGGTGAATTAGTTTTTGAAACTACTGACATAAACAAAGGTTGGGACGGTACACACAATGGACAAGAACTCAACACTGGCGTTTACGTCTATTATGTCGAAGCACCTTGTGCATTGAACGGAAGTGTAATTTTAAAAACAGGAAATGTAATGATTATTAGATAATTGTTCGGCTGTTCGATTTTCGATTGTTTGGTTGTTCGATTGTTTCACTATTTCCACAGAAATAATCGAGCAATAAAGCGACGAGCCGAAAGCGATAATAATCGAACAGTGAAACAATGCAACATAAAAAAATGAAAAATATATTCACAATTATACTTTTAATCGGAATATTGACGGCTGCAAAAGCACAAGACAATCACTTTTCGATGTTTTACAATTCGCCATTATCCCTAAATCCCGCAATGACTGGTTTAATGGTCGAAGATATTCGAGCGGTTGTACAGCACCGCAGCCAGTGGCAAAGCGTGACGGTACCTTACACCACGACTTTAGCCTCCATAGATGCGAATATTATGAAAGGCTATTTGCAAAATGATTTTGTTGGTGTCGGTTTAATGGTTTATAACGACAAAGCTGGCGATGCAGAATTTCGGAATACGCAAGTTGCCTTATCTGCTTCTTATAATAAAGACCTTTCTGGCGAAGGCAATCATTACCTTTCGGGCGGTTTCCAAATTGGTTTCGGACAACAAGCCGTTAATTTTAATAAACTATTATTTGATAGTCAATTCGATGGTCAAACCCTAAACCCGAATATTGCGAGCGGTGAAAACCTATCTCGTGCAAATTTCGTATATTTAGATATGGCAGCAGGAGCAGCATGGTTTTTTAAACCTACAAAAAATACCAGTGCTTACGCTGGTATTGCAATTTCACACTTGAATGAGCCGAATATGAGTTTTATCCAAGGTACAGAAAATCCCTTGTATATGAAATGGACGGCACACGCAGGCGTAGAATTTCCGATAACCGATGGTTTGTCCCTTATTCCGAGAGCAGTAGCGATGTTTCAAGGCCCGCACCGAGAAGTCAATGTGGGCGGTATGTTAAAGTTCCGTGTTAATTCACAACTCTCTGACGATTACGGTCAAACCGCCTTTTATTTAGGTACAATGCACAGAGTCGGTGACGCACAAATCGTCATTGTAAAATTTGATATTAATAAATTTAGCCTTGCTGCAGCTTACGATTTTAATATTTCAGGTTTGGATATCGCCTCCCGCTCAAATGGCGGTTTTGAAATCGGCATCACTTACAGAACATGGCTTTTTGGTACTCCATCAGGTTCAGGCCCCGTTGGTTGTCCAACGTTTTAAACGTATATACTACAAAAGTTCAAAAATAAAAAGGTCGAATGCTTTTAAGCGTTCGACCTTTTTTATTTTTATTAATAACAAAAACCTATGGTATTTTGGCTCTTTGACAATTTCTGCAAAATTCGAATAAATTGAGATTTTCGTAACGGCTGTCTTTAGCTGCCGCAAGGATTTTGAGACTTTTCGGAAGCTAAAGTAGCCGCTACGTGCAGAAATTGTCAAAGAGCCGGTATTTTAAAGAAAATTATAGGCTTAAATATTACCAACGCTCCCGCTCTACTCCCCAAAAATAAATATTCAAATTCGCTAAATGCTTTTTTGATTTTTGATTAGATTTAATGAGGTAAAAAGATAAGCCATTAAAAAGTTGTCAATTTATTTCTGTCTCCGTATGAAAAAGTGATTCAGCATTTAATCATTTTTAAAAAAGTTTTAAAATACTATCAAGCCTAAATACTTTTAGAGGTTATGTTTCGTATTTTTGGTAAAAAAATATGACTTATGACTACTATAATAATAATTGGGATTATCATTTTTGCTATCTCTCGCATAGCTAAAAAACAGAAACTTAATGCATACAATCGAGATTCCTTTCCTAAGCAACATTATATTTTCTCAAAGCAAAGACAAGAGAAAGAGGAAGCTATCCATAAATTATTAAGGAATATGAATAAAAAAAATCAAGAATATGAATTTAAAGATGATTCTATTATTGATATTTCTAATGAATCTTATCAACTTACACTTAATCAAAATCAAAGGAGCGATAACTCCTATCAACTTATTAATTACCCATCAGGTGTACCTTTATGGAAGCATCAATATATTTATTCTACACAACCGTTATCAATTGCGAATTGGGAACAGCAAGATTTTTACAAAACCTTTAAACGAAATTTTTTAAATGGAATTTATTTTGATGTTGAAGGCAATAATAATTATCCATTTACCTTACTTTTTGATTTGTTTGGTGACTATGGCGGTCATAAAAACCTTTCTAAACTCAACAATCACGTTAATGAAATATCTATATACTATCCTAAAACAGCGCCTTATGCTCGTCAAATGTTACTCGAACAGGTACGAAATTATGGAGATGGGCAATATAATTCTCAGGTACAATATATTACAAATATAGATAATAATTATGAGTCTGATTATTGGAAATTAGGTGGAAAATATAAATCAATACTTAAATTAAATGAGGAAGAAGTTACTTTATTAAACAAAATTTATCCTCCGTCTAATAACTTTTTTAGTATTGAATTCTGTGCTATTGAGATTATAGAATTATTTTTAGAATTATTTTTAAAATTAGATGAATTATATATCAAAGAAGAAACTACTCGTGAAAGAGTCTTTGATGAATTCTTAGATACAGCGGTTAAAAAGGAATTTCGTTATAGAAGCGGTAGTGAAAATTATAGAAATTCGATTGAACATTATTCTGATAAACTTTTTGAAAATATTTTCAAAACTTGCGAAAATGCTATTCGGGAACATTATGACCATAAACGGAAATTAAATATAGATTTTAATTTTCAGAAAGAGATTGTCAACAAAACGTTAGAAACTGAAATTTTATCGAAAATTAATTCTATTCTAAAATCAATCATCACAACGGTTCAAGAACCAAATAAAAAAACTGAAATTCAATTAAATACTCAAAATAGAACACGTTGGAGAAGTAAATTTAAACAAATAAAAGCACAGTTCAAAAGTGACCCTAAAGGATTCGAAACGGCTATTTTAGAGTTAGAACAGTTGAATAAAAAAAATCCTTCTATTGAAAATATTTTCTTTGAAGCCGCTAAATTCGTCGCAGACGCTGATAGTGCAATAGCACTTAGTTTTTATATTTATTACGTTCATTATGATTTGAAATCATCAACAATTAATAATAAAAAACTGCCCAAAATAACGTTAAAAAAAATCTTTAAAACCAAGATACAGGAAGCTAATTTTCAAGATATTATTAATGATTTAATAAGAGATAAAAGTATAGAGGACGCTTTAACTAAAGTCAAAGAAATTTTTGCTGAGAAGCGTAAAAAAATTCAACTAAATAAAACGCTTATTCAAGAGGCTCACGAGAAACATTCGGGAACGGTAGAATTATTGAACGAATATTTGACGGAAGAGGAGGAAGTAATAAATATCATTGAAGTGGATGCTATTGAATATCCACCGATATCCGAAATTCCAAATAGTGAATTAATAAACGAATTAGAAACTTCTAATTCGACTGATTATATTGATGGAGTTGACTTGAATATGACTCAAAAAGAGTTATTAATCTTATTTTTTGAGAATGATTTTTCAATGTCATTTGATAAATTAGATGAATTTGCAATGTCAAAAGGTATATTTAAAAATCAATTAATAGAAAGTGTAAATAACGCTTGCTATGGATTGTTAGATGATGTTTTAATTGAAGAAGAGGAAGACGTTTATACTATTTATGATGATTATTACCAAACAATTTCAACAAAATAATAATGAGAATTAAACCCAAAGAAGCAACTGCGATTATCAATTCCTTGACGGGTGGCGTTGTTCCAAAAATTGGATTACAACATATTACAGTTGGACGTTCAGATGAAACGAATGCTTTGATTGATGCGATGAACGATGTCAAAAATGGACATAGTATGGTCAAATTTTGGATTGGTGATTTCGGGTCTGGAAAGTCATTTATGTTGTATTTGTTGAATACCGTTGCATTGAAGCAAAAGTTTGTTGTTGCGAATGCGGTGTTTACACCTGAAAATAGATTGTATTCTAATGATAAAAAAGCATTGTTATTATACACTGCGATAATGGATAATATTTCAATCGAAACTAAACCGACTGGTGGTGCTTTACCAACTTTGATGGATAAATGGATTGAAAATGTAGTCATAAAAACAGCACAAGAAAATAATATTTCCTTGATGGAAATTCGTAACGAAACCTATTTGCCATTGATTCAGCAGAGTATTATGACAACGATTCGGGAAATTACTGATATTGGTGGTTTTGACTTTGGAACAGTTGTTATGAAATATTATGAAGGTTATATCACAGATGATGAACAATTGAGAAGAGATGCTTTAAAATGGTTAAAAGGTGAGTATAAAACCAAAACAGAAGCAAGAAAAGATTTGGGTGTTCGGGAAATTATCAATGATATGAACTATTACGATATGCTCAAAAACTTCTGTAAACTCTTTGTTAGTATTGGTTATAGCGGTTTTATGATTAATTTAGATGAAGCCGTAAACTTATACAAAATTTCTAATACGGCAACACGAGAAAAGAATTATGAAAAGATTCTAACAATATATAATGATTGTTTTCAAGGAAAAGTAGCCCATCTTTTTTTCAATTTTGCAGGGACTAAACCATTTTTAGAAAACGAAAGAAGAGGTTTATTTAGTTACAGAGCCTTAAAATCAAGATTAGAAACGAATAAGTTTGAAAGTGCTGGTGTTCGAGATTTCGCTCAACCTGTTATTAAGTTAATGCCACTCGACCATAATGAAATATTTGTTTTGTTACAGAAATTAAAAATGATTTTTAATATAAATTATAAAACAACTGTCAATATTTCCGATGAAGAGATTCGCTATTTCATGGAAGAGATATTCAATAAACCTGGCGCATCTGAATTTTTGACACCGAGAGAAGTAATTAGAGATTTCTTGAATATGCTGAATATTTTACGTCAAAATCCAAAGATGGATAAATCAGCTTTTTTAAAAGATATAATCATTTCAGAATCAATATCTGATGAAAATTTATTAGACGAAATAGAAGAATTATAATGGGGTTTGACTTACTTTCGCAACCAATTAAAAAGTATATTCGAGATAAAGGCTGGTCAGAATTGCGACCAATTCAAAATGCTGCAATTAGCAGAATATTAACAACCAATAATCATTATATTTTAGCATCTCGAACAGCCTCCGGTAAAACAGAAGCCGCTTTTTTGCCGATTTTATCAAAAGTTGATTTTGATGAAATGGGTGTACAAGTGCTTTATGTTTCGCCACTTGTAGCATTGATAAATGACCAGTTTAATAGAGTTGAAGAATTATGTGAAAATTTAGATGTCAGGGTTACAAAATGGCATGGAGAAGCGAAAGTTAGTTTAAAAAAACAATTGGTCAAACAACCTTCAGGTATTGTTTTAATCACGCCTGAATCGTTAGAAGCAATGTTTGTCAATAAACCTTACCAAATCAAATCACTTTTCTTTAATCTTAAATTTGTTGTCATTGATGAAATCCATGCTTTCATTGGAACGGATAGAGGAATTCAGTTGAAATCTATTTTATCAAGATTACAAGATATTAATCAAAATAAGTTTAGAGTAATTGGTTTATCGGCGACTATTAGTAAAACTGCATATAATGAAGCAAAAGCGTTTACAGGAGATATAGAAAAGACGAAAATTTTAGTTGATAAGACTAAAAAGCCGATTAATGTAAATTTCAAATATTTTGAGTCAGAATCGACACAATTACCTTTGGCACTTTTAAAAGATTTATACTTAACGACAAAAAATGACAAGGTTTTAATCTTTCCGAATAGTCGAGGACGAGTCGAAGAAGTTGCAGTGAAACTGAAGAAAATTTCTGATAGAGTAAATGGACACAAAAACTATTATTCACATCATTCTTCCGTTCATAAAGACGTAAGAGAATATGTTGAATTTTTTGCTAAAAACAATGAATATGAAAGTTTTTGTATCGCTTGTACTTCGACTTTAGAATTAGGAATTGATATCGGAACAGTAAATACAGTTGTTCAAATTGATGCAACACATAGCATCGCTTCGTTAATTCAAAGAGTTGGGCGGAGTGGTCGAAAAGATGGACAAAAAGGGAATTTATTTTTATATGCAACTCATTCTTGGGCTTTATTACAAGCGTTGGCTTGTTGGCTTTTGTATCAAGAAGATTTCATTGACCCGCCAACTATTAAGACAAAACCGTATGATATTTTAGTACATCAAGCACTTTCTATCGCTAAAGGAAGTTCTGGAGTTTTGATTAATAGTTTGGTGCAACAACTGCTTAATAATTTCGCATTTAAAAACATTGACGAAGTAGAAATTAGAGAAATTATAAGCCATTTGATTAAAAATGATTGGTTAGAACAATTGCGACATGAAGTAATTATTGGAATAGAAGGTGAAAAAATCGTTAATAGTAGAGATTTTTACAGCGTGTTTCAGGTCGAGGAAACCTTCAAGTTTCAACATATTGGAAAAACTATTGGCGAAATTCCTTTTTCGATACAAATTAGAGAAAATGAAAATATACTATTAGCTGCACGAATTTGGAAAATAACTTACGTTGATTTTAAGGCTCGAAAAGTCATTATTATTCCTGCTAAGGATGGAAAACCTCCGCTTTTCTTTGGTGGTGCAAGAGATGTTCATGAAACGATTCGGCAAAAGATGTTTGACATAATTTTAGACAATTCGACTTTTGAATATTTTGACGAAAAAAGTCAAGATGAAATTGAGAAACTTCGCAACGATTTTTCGTGTTTTAATATTCAAAATACAGCAGAACAAAGACCTTTACTGTCATCAGAAGGGAAATTAGAATTTTATACTTTCACAGGAACAAGGACAAATAATACGCTCAAAATGCTGTTCGACCTTGCTGGAATTAATAGTATCTTGAATGATACAGAAAGTGTATTTTATTTTGATATGAGTAAAGATGAATTCAAATTACTTTGGTCTGATTTAAAGGAACTACTTCCAGATATTGACTCCAATATCGCAAAGGTTCTAATTCAAAGTCCTGACATTATTAATTTTTCAAAATGGGGAGAGTATTTACCTTTAAAATATCAAGCAATTTTGTTAGAAAAACAATTTTATGACGTTAAGAATACTAAACTTTTCTTTGAACAAACTTTTTTTATAGATAATAAATAGGCTCTTTGACAATTTCTGCAAAATTCGAATAAATTGAGATTTTCGTAACGGCTGTCTTTAGCTGCCGCAAGGATTTTGAGACTTTTCGGAAGCTAAAGTAGCCGCTACGTGCAGAAATTGTCAAAGAGCCGGTATTTTAAAGAAAATTATAGGCTTAAATATTACCAACGCTCCCGCTCTACTCCCCAAAAATAAATATTCAAATTCGCTAAATGCTTTTTTGATTTTTAATTAGATTTTTTTGATTAAAAAAAGGCATCAAACCATTCCAAAAAATGATTCAATACCTTTTCGTTTTAACCTTTGTTATTAGTTGTGTGAATAACAAAATGCAAAACTAACACTCCGCCACACTTACATTCGTAGCCAAACCACCTTGCGACGTTTCCTTATATTTATGATTCATATCCAGCGCCGTTTCCCACATCGTTTTGATGACTTGATCGAGCGTCACTTTAGCTTTTGACGGATCAGAATCCAGGGCGATATTCGTTGCCATGATTGCCTTGATTGCCCCCATGGAGTTCCGTTCGATACACGGAATTTGAACCAACCCGCCGATAGGATCACAAGTCATGCCGAGGTGATGTTCCATCGCTACTTCTGCGGCTAATAATGCCTGTTCGACAGTGCCTCCCAAGGCTTCGGTCAAAGCTGCTGCCGCCATTGCAGACGAAACGCCAATTTCGGCTTGACAGCCACCCATTGCAGCCGAAATAGTTGCCCGTTTTTTGAATAAAGAACCAATTTCGGAAGCCGTCAATAGGAATTTTATAATATCCTCCTTCGTCGCTTTTTCATTAGCAAAGCAAATATAATAATGCAAAACTGCGGGAATTACACCTGCCGCACCATTTGTTGGAGCAGTCACGACACGACCAAAATCTGCATTTTCCTCATTTACCGCCATGGCAAAACACGAAATCCATTTCATAATTTGCTGAAAAGTACATTCCAAATCATGAATGGTTTCTATCCATTCGTCATAATTTCGATAGGTTAACTTTCCCAATAATCTTTGATTAATGGCTTTCGCCCGACGACCGACATTCAATCCGCCTGGCAAATTCCCTTCCGTGTGACAACCTCTGAAAACACAATCTTTCATCACGTTCCAAATCGTCCAAACTCGATCTTTGGTCTCTTTTTCGGTTCGCCAAGTATTTTCATTTTCCAGAACCATTTTAGAAATCGAAAAATTATTTTCTCGACAATGTCTCAATAATCCTTCTGCCGTATCGCAATGATAAGGCGGTACCGTAGTTTTCAAATCAGCAACCTTCTCCCCTTTTGTAATAAATCCACCACCAACAGAATAATATTTATCATCCATTAGTAAGGTATCATTTTTGTCCCAAGCCTTAAATTGTAAACCGTTTGGATGGAAAGGCAATTGTTTATCAAAATGAAAAGTAAGATTTTGAATTTGATGAAACGTAATCCAATGTTCACCGTTAAGGTGAAGTTTTTTGGTCTGATAAATTTCTTTAGGAATCGTCTGAACGTTATCAACAAGAATGGTTTCAGGGTCTTCACCCGATAATCCCAGAAGCACGGCAATATCCGTTCCGTGACCAATTCCTGTCAAGGCTAATGAGCCAAAAAGATGAATTTCGACGGTTTGAACATTCTCCAAACCATGTTTCTCTTTAAGTTCTCCGACAAAAGCAGTTCCTGCTTTCCAAGGACCAAGCGTATGCGAACTCGAAGGACCAACCCCGATTTTGAACATATCAAATACACTAATAATTTCCATAGCATTTTTATTGTAGCATCGTATAAAATAGGAAGGAGATTATAAATTATTAACAGCTAATTCTTAATTATTAACATATAAATATAGCAATAACAACGTTTATATAAAATCAGTCGCATAACTTATCTTTTTTATCTCCTCAAATCAAAAATAGTTTTTATAGTTAGCAATGAATAATTAATCATTAATAATCTTTCTGTTTATACGACTCAACCGTATCGATTTTTGAAACGGAAACGATTTGACACCAACTAAAAAGTGCTCATTCTGAATGATTCAGAATGAGCACTTTTCTTGATATAAAAAACTACTTTTTTAATTATTACGATAAGTATATTTAATATTTAACGCCCTATTCTCCTACTAATAATCTAATATTTTGGATGATAATATCAATTTCAGGAGGATATTTTACATATTTTCCTCTTCTATTATCTTGCCCGTAAACCGTTACCACGACTACTTTTTTCTTACCACCGTGACGAATCACTAACGTTAATGGCACTGGTGTTGGTTTCTGTTTTTTACGACTTTGACAATTTCCATCCGTACAATCATAGGTATCATCTAAATCAAAAAACCCTTTGGTTTCAATAAACTCAATCAATTTTTCCATATCCTCACGAGAAATATCTTTTGATACTTTTCTCAATCCATTTTGAACCGTTTCCACCTCTCGAATTAATCTGCCATTGGGTTTCAAATGAATATAATCTTTCAAAACAGGGTCAATTCCACCGAAATATCCACCACCGACCAATTGAATTTCTATGGCGGTAGGTGCGGCAGGTGTGATATCTGCCATGAATTTTTTAGTCTTTTCGTTTTCCACCTCTTCAATCTTGCCTTCGATATCCGCAAAACCTTCGATGTCTAAGTTTTCACCATCAAAAAATTTCGTTTCATCTTTAGCAGCATTGACAAATGAGTAACGAAAAGTACCTTTACCCATATTGAATTCCAGCTCTAAACTTTGCTTATCTATGTTGATAACCTTCCACCAAGTCATATTTCTAAACTGAAAATATATCTCGCTACCTTTCGCATCTATAAGCCAGTTGCCTTTTTCTAAAGTACCGTTTAAATACGTTTGATAATTATAATCATATTGAAAATAAACGAAAAATTTATATCCGTCACTTGCTTCGTGTATCACCGTTTCAGAGCCAGTATGAGTGGTTTTTTCGTATTTCCACCTCGTCTCCATAAACATATTCTCATCAATTTTCGGTAGTTCTTCAGTATTGCTACCTTTTTTTTGACCGTGAACATTGGGTACGACGGACAATATTGCGATGAATATTGCTATCAATAGTTTAAAGTTGTTAGATTTGAACATCGTTTTTCCTTTTTATATTCTACTAATTTGTTGGTGATTCACTTCCTAATTAATCACAATAATAGACAGGACAAAAAACTTGCCGTTTTATAAAACCTTACACAACTAATTCATTTTTAAATTAATTACCTATATTAATTTTTTAATATGTGTCGTGATTTCACAACGTCCATTTTAATAAATTTAAAGGACGCATTCATATGATTTTAATAATAAAACAATTCAAAATTAACTTAGATTATTAATCAACGATTCCCTAAAAGCATTAGTTATTCATAGTATTTAATACCTTTAAGAAAAATATTTATCTTGGACTACTAATGTTACTACGAACATCAACACGCCAACACGAAAATATAAATTATCTCTGATTTTCGTTTTATTACTGGATTTGTCAAAAAAAAAGTATTATACCTTCATAAGCGGTCACTTAATGACCATCACCTTTTACCACACGCTTTTCAAATGATGATAGAAACACATAAGAATTTTCCTGCTTATTATTTTGAAAATATTAAAAAATGGGAAACTTGGCTTTCGGAAAACCATGATAAAGCTCAAAATATCTGGTTGATTTTGTATAAAGAAAATACGAAAATATCAAGTTTGAATCATGCGGAGGCTTTAGAAATAGCTTTGTGTTGGGGCTGGATTGATAGCACGATTAATAAGCGAAATACCGATAGTTATTATTTATTTTTTGCAAAACGCAATCCGAAAAATAATTGGCGTAAAGTCAATAAAGATAAAATTGAAATACTTTTAGCAGAAAAAAAATTGTATCCTTCGGCGATGGCAATGGTCGAACACGCCAAAAGAATAGGTACTTGGGACGCTTTAAATGATGTCGAAAACACAATCATTCCACACCATTTAAAAATAGAATTTGATAAAAACCCCGAAGCTTTTGAAAACTTTCAGACCCTTCCCTACCCTGTCAAACGGGCGACTTTAGAATGGCTATTTAATGCCAAACGTGTCGAAACACGATTAGAGAGAGCGCAAAAAATCGTCGAAATGTCAGCAAATAACCAGCGATTATTTTAATAATTCCCTTACTTCACCGTTTCACAGCTGAATGGACGATTAATAATAAAACGCTAATTCACTTTTTTCATTAATAATTTATCCAAATCTTCCATAGTCGGATTAACGCTAATAATTACGCCCTTTTCATTTAATAAATACTTAGTTGGAACGTCGCGAACCTGATACAACGCCCCGATTTCGCCACCCATTCGCTTCAAATCCGAAACATGACCTACCCAAACCATACCTCGTTTTGCAATCGTATTTTCCCATTTTTCCTTATCCTTATCCATCGCAACCGATAAAACCTCGAAACCATTTGCCGCTCCAAATTTTTCATTTCTGTACTTATCATAAATCATCGTTAAGCCAGGAATCTCGCTCAAACAAGGGGCACACCAAGTTCCCCAAAAATCTAACAAGACCAACTTTCCACGATAATCCGATAAATTCAACGTTGAGCCATCTGCTTTTTTTCCTTCAAAATCAGGTGCAACTTCACCAATGATAAATTTTGGTTCTCGATTAAAAGTATAATCGTACAAATAATACAACGCTCCGATGATAATAACGCCTGTAATAATATTGCTAATGCTAATTTTTCCCATAATTATTTTTTCTACTAAAACACTTGCGTAAAAACGCCTATTTTTCTAAAACGGTTGTAAATTTAGACATCAATTTTTATTTTATAGCTTTTAAAAGAGTTGGCAGGGTATCACCGAAAAAAATTAGGTATGAAAGATTAACGAAAAAGCTCCAAATTAGGCGACAGCAGTAGCATAGGGCAACACCCTATGAAAAAAAACAAGCATCAACATTAATACAAAAAAATAACCATGAAAATATTAAACTATCTTTTAATAATTTGTCTTTTCGTTTTAATGGCTTGCAGCAACGAAATCGAAGAAGATGCAACCGATGAAAAAGCAAAAATAAATCCTTATAATTTAGAAAAATTGGCAAAAATCGACCGCGCGATTATTCGAGAATACGTCAATTTGCAACTTGATATGGCGTTTGATTCTACTGATTCAGGAATATTTTATGCTATCGAAAATCTCGGAATTGGCGAACCGCCAACGGATTCTTCGACCGTAACCGTCAATTATACCTTATATTTGGTAGATAATACCTTAATCGAAAGTTCGGAAATCAAAGGCGAACCGAGTACGTTTGAAGTCGGAAAAGTGATAGACGGTTGGCAAGAATCTTTGAAACTTATGGGCGTGACGGGTAAAGGTACATTCGTGATTCCTTCTGGTTTGGGCTACGGCTTGCGCCGAGTCAATGGTATGCCACGCAACGCTATTTTAGTTTTTGATATTGAAATATTGTCAATTATGGATTAAAAGCGGCTGACGAGTTTTCGCACTGAAATAATTGGAACACGGATTTGACGGATTCGTACTAATTTTTTATCCATAAAAATCCGTGTAAGTCGTGTTCCAATCACGCTAAAATCTTCACTACTTACGAACTCAGCGACTTGTTATATTTCTCCACCGCCATCCGATACGCTTCGATATAATAACGCCCCAAAGTATTCCAAGAAAACTCTTTGGAGCTACTTTCTACTTTATTTCGCAAAACAATCCGTTCTCGACGATTTTTTTGAACAAAATTAAATAAATGATCCGCTAATTGTTCAGCGGCAGTATCAAAATCTTGATGGCGGCGATTGACCATATAAATACCACCTTCTTCCAAGTTTCGGATTTTTTCATTAGCATAATCCCCAAAACCAGCCAAATCACTCGTCACCGTCGGAATTCCTCTCGAAAGACATTCGACGGGCGTGTAACCCCAAGGCTCGTAATAACTTGGGAAAATACCCAAGTGACACCCTCGAATAAATTGTACATAATCCAATTTGAAAAGTGGATTAGTAGAATCAATAAAATCAGGATGATAAATAATTTTTACAGGGTTTTCCTCTTGATTATACATTTTATTTTTTCGCATAAAGTTCAAAATCTCGTCGTCTTGATCATTTACCAAATTATGCGTAACGATGATTGGTAAATAAGGTGTTTTCCAAGAGCGAATCGTCTTTTTATACCGAAATTGCCAATATTCATCAACCAAATCATTTAAATTCGGCAAGGTGTAATCTTTCACACTTTGAGCGGCAGCGTAATATAATTTTTCACCAATTTGATGCTCAATCGCCGTACAAGTTTCCTTAATTTCATCCATCAACGACCGCAATTCTAAAACCAGCGGATTGATTGTCGAAAATTCTCTTTTTGTAATAAAAAACATGACAACATTCTTATCAATCTTCGCCAACTTCATGCGTTTATTCAGCCTTTTCAAGGCTTCCAACGTCATATCGTAACCTTTATTAACGTACTCATAACGCCCCGAAGTAAAGAAATAAAAAGTCTTATCAAGGTCAAATGTGTAATTATTAAAAAAGTGACCCATGATAAAATCATTGATTTTGGTTTTGTATCGCAGGTGTCGAGTTTGCAAATCATGGACATCTTCATAATCCGTAATTTGCAAGCCGTTCGGAAGAATAATATCCGATTTTCGACCCAATAAATACTCACATTCCGAATCCGTCACATGGCTCACCGTTGTCATCACATCCGTCGTACGTGCAGAAACTCGCTCAATCGTAACCTGTGTTTCAATACCAAAACGAACCGCCTCTTTTCGCCAATCAACTTTACTTAAATTTTTGTAAAAGTCCGTATCATTCATCGCCAAATAACGACCGAGCGAAGTTGCATGCGTTGTAAATACAGTCGCTACGGGTATTTCGTACCTCTTTATTTTACCCATACATGAGCTCGCCATCCATTCATGAAAATGCGCAATTACCTGTTTTTCGTTATTTTCTACATTGGTAATATGATTCAAAAACTGAAACACCAACTCTCCAAAAGCAACGACTTGATGTGCTAAGTCGTCAGGTCGAATGACGATATCATCATTTTGTATCAAGTCAGATTTAATGTTATTCAATTGACCAAAAATTTGAAAAACATTAAATAAAATCGCTCTTGGCTTTCCAGCAACCAACCAGTGCCCAAACTCAACCTCATAGCCCGCTTCTCGCATACTTAAAACGGCTTTTCCGAACGGAGAATCGTAATCTCGTGTGGCTTGAAACTCAACGGGTAATTCCTTCGTTAACATTGGCCCAAGCAGGCAATACTGGCTCCCCCAACGCTCTCTCATGTACGGGACTTTGGATTGAATTACGGTATAAATTCCACCTAATTTGTTGCAAACCTCCCACGCAACTTCTAATAATAATGGTTCATAAAGACTATTCATATTGTAGTAGTTTTTTTATTAAAATTGATAAAGAGTTAATTCTGTATAATAATACAAAAAGATTGGGTTCACAATGATTTGAACTATAATTATTTATTTATTTTGTCCATTTTATAATTTCTAAACTTTAAAAAAATTAGACTTTGGAGTGAATTAATTATGCTTCAGATATTAATTCATTCCTAATCAATTAATTTTAACACGTCGGAAAGATAGAATTAGAAAAGCTAAAATCAGTTCAAAAAAGCAACTATTTTTAAAGTAAAAAGAGAAATAATATAGCTGATTTATTAGGAATAATATAGAACGAAATAATTCCTAAAAATGAATTATCAAAATTTATAAATTTTCAAATAATCTGCTATATTTGTAGTCGATTTTGAAAAAAAATAAATTTTTTAATAAAAAACAAGGGTTTTCATGTTAGTTATCAACATCAAAGACAACGAATCAATCGACAGAGTATTAAAGCAGTACAAAAATAAATTCAACCGTTCAGGTCAAATGAGAGAATTGCGTCGTCGCAAACATTTCACAAAGCCATCAATCGAACGTCGTACAGAGGTTTTAAAAGCTGTTTACGTTGAGGAGAAATACGGAGCGGAGGCATAAATCTTGATTCCAATATCAAATCAAAATTCACCAATTTTTATTTGAATCGAAATTAATAAATACCCTTTATTATTGTAATATTCTAAGCCTAATTTTCATCATGAAAATTGGGCTTAATGTGTTTTAGCCCACTGATTTTGGTGATTTTTTGCTTTTTAATACGACTATTATTTTTTAGACTTTAGACAAAATATTTCCCGCTCCGAATTTTTTACGAGTTACACGAATCATTTATTGTAAAAAAATAGGCTCTTTGACAATTTCTGCACGTAGCGGCTACTTTAGCTTCCGAAAAGTCTCAAAATCCTTGCGGCAGCTAAAGACAGCCGTTACGAAAATCTCAATTTATTCGAATTTTGCAGAAATTGTCAAAGAGCCAAAAAATATTTGAAATTCGTGATGAATATTTTTATTAATTCCGTCCAAAGTCTAAATTATCCTGTCTGTAATTATAAATAAACCAAAAGATGAAAATTATGAAAATTACAAAAGCATTATTTTATAATTTAAGTTTCTTATTGCTAATCGGCTGTCAGCAAGCACCAGAAGAAAGTGCAAGCGATGCTGGTTATGCTCCCGAAACATACGAAGAGCAATATGCAGAAGCACAAAATCAAGAAGAGCCTCAAAGTAAAACGATTCCCGAAGTCGAAACAATCGAAGTAACTGAACCGAAAACCATTGACAGAAAACTCATTAAAAATGGTCGAATTGGTTTCCAAACCGATGATTTAGACCATACTTACCAAAATATTTTAAAAATTGTAACGCAATATAACGCCTACATTTCCTCCGACGAGAATCATAATAATTATGGTGAATTGCGCCATGAAATAATGGTACGAATTCCATCAAAAGATTTCGATAAATTCGTGGAAACGATTGGAAAAGGCGTAGAAAAGTTCGATTATCGAGAAATTATAACGCAGGATATTACGGCAGAATATTTAGATGTCGAAGCGAGAATTAAGACCAAAAAAGAAATGGAAAACCGTTATTTGGCTATTCTTCAAAAGGCTCGAAATGTAACGGAAATGTTGGAAATAGAACGGCAATTAGGCGAAGTTCGTGGCGAGATTGAATCGATGGAAGGTCGTTTGAGGTTTTTGAAAAATCAAGTTTCATTTTCAACGCTGTCGATTTCATTTTATAAAAATATAGCTTATCAAGGCGATAGTTTTTGGACCCGTTTGGGTGATAGTTTTCATAATGGTTGGGATAATTTATTAGTGTTTATCATTGGTATTGTTCATCTTTGGCCTTTCTTGATTTTGATTGGTTTTGGCATTTGGGGCTTTAGAAGATTTCGCAAAAAAGCAAAAATTTAACTACTTTTAGCAATCGTTTAAATGCGTTGATGTTCGTTTCAAACCTATGGGGTTTTGAAAACCCCACAGGTTTTTATCCACGCTTTTAAGCCGCTATCCTAAAAAACAAAGTAAATTTTATTTAATATTCGTTATTTTCAACTTCTATTTTCAATGCTTCATTCATTGCTTCAAAACCATTTTTCGTTTTCTCACCAATCATTTTCAACAATAAACCCGACAAAATACCACTGAAATTTTCACCGTGAATTAGTTCCGTTTTTTGTGAATCAATTACTTTTAATTGGAAATAATGTTCGCCATCAAAAATGCCTTTTGTCCCTAATTTTCCCAACCAACGAAGCCTATAATTTTTACCAAATTCTAAGATTTGTGGTTTAAAAACTTGTTCGCTCATACCTTCCAGCTGCACGGTAGTCTCGATTTGATGACCAACTTTCACTTCTCCTTTTACAGATATTATAAAAGGATTCCACTTTGGATATTCGTTAAAATTGGTGAATATTGACCAAACCTTTTCAATCGGAGCCTTAATTATAATCGTAGTTTCAATATTTTTCATACTGCTTATTTTGTTATTTATGATTGATATTACAAAGGTAGAGAAGAAAATAGAATTGTATTTAATATAAAATGCCAAGTTGTTGACACTTCATGCCAAAATAAAATTGCCTAAAAAATATAAGGATCGCATAATTTTCAATTACATTTGTCGCAACAACGTTAAATTAAAAAGCAGCACAATTAAAAAAGCTGCGTTCGTAACTTGTCATAACGAATGAAAAAATTGTTTATAAAACTATAAATCCCGAGTTCCAACAGCTGGAATCTCGGGATTTTTTTATTTTAACGATTGCCTTATGCGAAAAACTACAATTTCACAAATCGCTTCGCAACGATTCTATTGTTGATATTTATCCGAACAATATAAACCCCTGCTTGTAATTTATTTACATCAATCTTCTTACGATTTTCGTTAATATTTAAACTTTCAGATTTTACCAATTGTCCATTAATATTATAAATTTCCAACTGCGTATTTGCGTTAATTGATTCTTTGAAAATAATATCAAATTGATTGCGAACTTGTGTCGGAACAATCGTTACAGCACTTTTATCATCAGCAATAATTACAGAAACGATATTGTGATTTTCAAATTTACCATCGAAATCCACTTGCTGCAAACGGTAATAATTCAAGCCATTCACTGGACTTTCGTCAATAAATGAATATTCTTGAACCTCGTAAATCGTTCCGCCACCAGTTTTCATTCCAATCATTTCAAAGCTTTTACCGTCAATACTGCGTTGAATATTAAAATAAGCATTGTTTTCTTCGGTTGCTGTCGCCCAAGTTAAGGTGGTCGTTTGATTATTGGGTTTTGCGGTGAAGTGTAGGAGTTCTACGGGCAAGACCTGTCCCATTTCACCTGGTGAACCTAAGTCACCAGAAAGCATCGGCTGCGTTGCAGCTTGATAATCCGAACCACCGGTTGGACCTTGCGTAATCCCTGTTAAATGTCCACTAAGATTAATGAGTTCGTGTGACACTCCTGCCCCAAAATTATTTCCATGAGAATATGTCAATCGACATATTTCTGTACCGTTTGCGTCTAAAATGATTTCATCACTTGAATTAGTTAAGATTATTTCACTATAAATATAATCTAAAGTAACATCGGTATTATTATCATTTCCATCGGTACTCCGCCCTAAAACTAAAAATCCATAAGCAGAAATAATTGTCGTTCCATTAGTAGGTGAAACAGTGTGACTATGACTACCGTCATCTTTAATTATCCAACCATCAATATCAATTGCTGTATTTGTCGTATTGTATAATTCAAAATATTCACCATCAGAATCACTTAAACCATCTGGGTCTGCCATGTATTCAGATATAATTAAATCCCCTGGTGATTCTGATACTTCTATGATGCCAAATGTGTTAGAAATCGCGTTACTAAAACCTGATACAGCTGCCGTTAAAGTTAAGTTTGTACCAATTGCAGTGTGTGTCAAAGTTGGAAAAGTAGCCATTCCCGAAACAGCCGTTTCGCTCACAGGCGTTCCCGTAAGCGTACCAGACGAAGTAACGGAAACCGCTGTTTCAAAATCTACATCAATATTTCCATTAGCATCTAAGCTACTTACCATTACGTCGGACATTTCGTTGTCCTTAAATGTATTTGTAGGTTGATTCGTAAAGCTAATTTCAGTCGCAATAACTTCAATCTGATTTTGATTATCCGTTGATTTAGGTGTTGTAAATGCAAAACTTGAAGAAGTACCGTCCGTTGGCGTTGTTACATTTTCATCTGTTATCTGAAAAACAAAATCTTTTTTATCAATATTGGATTGCGATATATTTTCATTCAATGAAATACGCAAACTAAGTGTTTTGCTTGTTTCGTCAGGTATGGAAATCAACGGCGAGCCAGAAAAAGTAAGCAAATTCAAAGCGATAACTGCCGTTCCTAAATATGTTGTTCCGTCAAAAATAGCTGCACTTTTAACGGCGTCGGATAAGGAAGTTACACCGCTCAAAATAGGGTTTTGTGAAATAACCAAAGTATCAATAATACTTGGTAGAATATCGTCGTCAGCCAGATCACTCCCCCCTTCATTTATTGTGAATTGCCAAACTTGAACACCATCAGTCACCGTTAAAGGACTTCCTGTATTTTCAAGTGAAGAAATCGTCAGGCTTTCGGAAAAATCAACTGCCACAATTTCACTTTCTATGGAACAATTTGAATTGACAATCCCAGGCGTTCCATCAACCGCACAACTTGCCCCCCAACTGCTGGCGTTATCATTATCCGTTGTATTTTGATTGGCTATAAATAAAGATAATGTAGGACCCGTCTCATTCGGCGAAGTTAGCCACGGACTCGAAACACCATAAGTTACCGCATCAATTATATTACCCGATTCATCTTCCAACGTAACCGTTTCTCCCGAATTAGATAAGCCACCCGAATACTCATAAACGTCATAACCGTTTCCCGAATAAGTTACCGAATTACTTGCAATAATAATATATTCAGCTAAGTCTATTGTTGTCCCACTTGGAAAAGTGTAGTTGATGCCGTTCGTAAAAGTAACGCCACCGATATTTAGATTTCGACCACTTGCATTATAAATTTCAATAAATTCGTCAGCAGCATCAATCCCAATTGGTCCATAATTAATTTCATTAATGACCAAATCACCAGCTGTTGGCAATTCATCATCTTTAATCGTTAAACGATGTACCCCAATTCCAATATTAATACCCGTTGTAGTTTGTTCCGAAATCGTGATTTCGACCATTTCATCGTCAGCATCAGTATCTTGATTTAAAGTAATTGAAACATTATCCGTACCATTCCCATTAAAAGTTAATGTCGTCGTATTTAAGGTTATATCACCCGTTTCGTAAGTGTTATTTCCTGTGTTTGCAGTGCCTAAGGTTATCGCTAAAGTAACTGGACCTGATGAGTAATTTGAAATAGTAACGGGTATTAGCATAGCATTACCTTCTGTTTCTGTGCTTGATGCGGCGTTAAACTCAGCGGTCGGCCCGATAGCTTCTAAAACAATATTTTTTAGCCGAACACCTTTTCCAGACGCCCCATTATTTGTAATTCTGATTTTAACTTGACTGGTTAAAGCGTTAATTGTGATGCTGCCTCCTGCGATATAAGTACTGTTGCTCGGTGTATTCGTCGTCGTTATTTGAGTATAATTTAAGCCACCGTCATCAGAAATTTCAATTTTAGCAGGATTATTTGAACCGCCCCCGAAAGTAGCAATATCCATGGTCAAGGTAGCCGCATCGTAAGTCGATAAATCGTAAGTATCCGTTTCAATAGTATCCCCTGAAATGTCTGCTTCGAGCAAATAATATGTATCCTTATCAATAGGATTGCCGACATCACCGTTAATTTCCGCCCAATTAATAGGAAGCAATCCACCTCCTGCGACATTAAAAATTATGGCTTGTCCAAAAGCAATGGAATTAATAGATAAACAAAAAATAAAGAGCAATAAATTTTTCATAGTAAATAATATTTAAGATTAATAATTTCAATTTAAAAATTTCCAAAAAGGGAATTGAATATTAAAAAAATTTAATTTTAAATACTTTCAAAAATCAAACTCAAACTAAATTTAAACGACTTTAAACAGAATATTTTACATGTATAATGTATAATAGCAAAATTTAATATTAGCCACTTATACATTTTTAATATTTTATACAATATACCTCTATATATTTTATTTTCATTTTTGTATCAATTATAAATATACATAAAAAAAACTTTACCGAAAAAACTATATTTCCATTAATGGTAAAATTAGCATCAATAATCACCCACATTTCGCCTTAGTACAACTGCTCAAAATTGTCGCATTAACCTGTTTCAACTTCATTTTGAAGGTCTAACAGGATATGTTTTGTATTTTGGCGAATCTGTAATTTAAGGGTACAGTTCAAATTGCGTAATTTTACAATTCAATCAAATAAACACTTTATGAAATATACATTTACACAAAAAGCATTGGCGTTCAGCGTTCATGCGCTCACTTCATCAGGGATCGTTGCAGGATTCATGGCAATATTAGCAATTACGGAACATGAGTTTAAAATGGCGATGCTTTGGCTTTTTGTCACTTTGATTATCGATGGTGTTGACGGTACGTTTGCCCGATTATTTAAAGTAAAAGAAGTTTTACCAAATTTCGACGGTGGTATGATTGACGCTGTGATTGATTTTGCGACGTATGCGATTATTCCAGCTTATTTTATTTATGAAGCACCGCTTCTGCCCGAAGATTATAGACTTTTGGGAACTTCGATTATCTTGGTTGTATCGGCGATGTATTACGGTAAAATGGGTATGATTTCTAATGATTATTATTTTGTTGGATTTCCTATCATGTGGAATATGGTAGCGTTTTATTTGTTTTTCGTAACGGATAATTTTATGGATAATTCGGAATGGCTAAACTTCGTTTTAGTAGTCATTTTTGCAATTATGCACTTTATTCCAATTAAGTTTTTGTATCCGAGTCGCACCAAAAAATTCCGTGGGCTGAATATCGCAGTTTCTGCTATTTTTCTAATTTCTAATATTTGGATTATCACAATTTATGATGATATCAATATGGTTTTATCTTGGATTTCACTCGCTTGTGTTGGATTTTATGCGTGGATGGGCATTTATAATACTTGGATTGATGAAGACACGAGGGAGTTGTAGCAACAATAAAAGTTGAAATAAAAGTAAAAACCGTGTTGATTTTTAGAACCGACACGGTTTTTCTATCTACTTTTTTTTGCGGACAACACTTACAAATACAACTCCAGACAAGACCAAAACCCCACCCATTAATTGAACAATACTCAACCGTTCGTCTAAGAAAAAATACGCCATAACTATCGTCGAAATTGGACCGACACTCGCCACAATTGCCACATTTGAAGAGCCAATTAGTCGAATACCTTCCGAAGTCAAAAGCGTTGGAATCACCGTAGAAACAACTGCCATTAAAATTGCAATAACATAAATTTGATATGGATAATTAAAATGTCCCAAACCGTGATTTAAGATTAAATAATGTAAAATAACGGCTGATGAAGATACGATTAAGACGTAAGAAGTGTATCGCCAAGTGCCTAATTTGGGTAATAATTGACCGCTTCCCACGATATAAATCGCAAAAGTAAAGGCACAAAAAAAGATTAAAACGCTACCAATAATTAAATTTCGCTGACTCGTAATATCTACATTTCCAACAAAAATAATAACAATACCGAGGTAGGTCAAAAGTAAAGCGATAATTTGCGGACGGCTAATTTTTTCTTTAAAATAAAATACCCCAATCAGAACGACAAAAGTCGGGTAAGCAAATAATATCAACCGTTCCAGACTTGCGGTAATGTATTGAAGTCCAAAAAAATCCAACAAACTGGCAACATAATATCCTATGACTCCCAAAAATAAAATCTTTAAATAATCCTTGCGAGTCAACTCATAAGTTGATACTTTTCGGGAAGCATAAAAGGCAATTCCGATATAAAATGGCAACGAAAAAAGCATGCGCAGCAACAATAAGGAAACCGCATCAATCTCGTATTGATAGGCTAATTTTACAAATACCGCCTTGGTAGAAAACATGATGGATGCAAAAAAAGCTAATAATACGCCTAATAATTGACGATGCTTTTCGGATTGAAGTAATTTCATGCCGCAAAGATACAACTTAATCCGACGGACGAAACGCTTCGCTTTATGAGTTTAACGGTGAAAAATTGGTGACTTTGGAGGTTTGGAAATAGTAATATAAAAAAAGGTAATGTTTGGCGGAAACCAAACATTACCTTTTTTTTAAAATCGATTAATTCCTGATCCTTAATTGGTTTTTACAATCTTGCGAAAACAGTGAAGCGGAGCGTTTGTTCGTCGAATTAATTCATAGATAATTGAAACATTACACTTTTCTGAAGCCTTACCTGATCTACCGAAGGGGAATTCCCCAAACCTTGATAGGTAATTCTATCCTCAGAAATGCCTCTTTTGATTAAATATTGAAAACAAGACTTTGCTCTTTTGTCTGACAAGTTTTTATTAAAATCAGAGTCTTCGTCATCGTAAGCTATTCCCGAAATACTCAATGCTGCATCTGGATAACGATTCATTAATAAAATGATATTATCTAAATTTCCAATTGCCATTCGGTTCAAATAATATTGTTCGTTTTCAAAGACAATAGATGGAATAATCCCTTTAAAACCTAATATTTCGTCAATCGTTGCCATTGGACAGCCTTCATTATCGACCCCTCCGACTTCTGTTGGACATTTGTCCACTGCATCAGGAATTCCGTCATTATCCCTATCCGGGCAACCTTTGCAAAACCTTGTTCCTTGCTCATTTGGACATAAATCAAAAATATCTGCAATTCTATCGCCATCGCTATCCGGACAGCCTGCAAATTCTATTTCACCTGCCACATCTGGGCATCTATCTTCATAGTTTTCCAAGCCATCATTATCATCATCTAATAATGGGCAGCCACCAGAATTTTTATCACCCGCTACATTAGGACAAGAATCAAACGAATTAGGAATTCCGTCATTATCATTATCTTGCGTTTCAGCCATACTCAAATGATGATCGTCCAATAATGATGATAAAAAATTACCATCCATATTAGCGTAATCATCTCTTGCGGTGACGCTTCTTGATAGTGAGAATTCATTTGATGACGTAATTTCTACTTCTTTTTTAGTACCAAATTGAAATTCTATGCCAATACCGTTGTGCCATGCTTCCGCACCCGTTGAAAATCGATAAGCAGTACTTAATTCGAGAAAAATACCGTCCATAATTTGATAATTAATACCTAATTCTATGGGTACTTGTGCTTCCCATTTTTGTTCGATTTTGTATTCTGAATCCCAAGTTTTTTCAGAATTCAGAAGGTACAACGCACCTAAACCAATAGAAATGTAAGGTTGGATTTTTTTATCTCCTCGTTGCGAAAAACCATATTTTAACGCTACATCTTGCGCATAGAAATTGAAATTTCGATAAAAAGAATTTACGGCATAAGGATATTCCATCGTCCCTAAACGAAAAGGAAAGCTCAAACTCATCGTATTACCGATGTAGCGACTATATTCCGCTGAAAATGCAAATGTTTGTTTGTCGAATTGGTATAATTCTTCTAAGTAAGGTGAATAGGTATCAACACCTAACGCCTTATAAGTAAAGCTATTAGGCAATTTTTCAGATTGACCTGTGACTACATAATTGCATAATAATGCAACTATTAATAAATAAAATTGCTTCAAAATATTCCTATATTTTACAATGAAACGAAAAAACTATTAGTTGGGTCATCTTTAATTTTGCTGAATCAGTAAAGGTAATAGATTTATCAACTATCTAAAAATCAAATATATATCTTTCATATATCTTACGTTTTGATTACAAATCAAAAGTAGTTTTTAAATAACGCTGAATGTATTTTAAATTATCGATTGTTCTCCTATTGTAATATGACGACAAACCAGATTTTAGCATTTCTGGGACAAAGTTAATAGGAAATCTGCAATAAAAAATCACCATTTTAAGCCTTTTTTGTTAGATGACAAATTTCAAGCCTCAAAAAATACGGCTACCCGTTTAATGTTGGACAAAACGGTGTCGGTGCGCTGCACCTTAATAAAACTACTTCTAACTTATTTGCTACAAACC
>Ga0222647_1000217_pt1 | contig 31289 bp, 23 predicted proteins | sample AntAcemetagen333_FD_179864 | JGI IMG/M metagenome (GOLD analysis project Ga0222647, IMG submission 179864) | Saline water microbial communities from Ace Lake, Antarctica - #333 | ecosystem: Environmental > Aquatic > Non-marine Saline and Alkaline > Saline | place: Antarctica: Ace Lake...
ATCCTGTAAATCCTGCCTGCCCCAGTTTATCCCGATTTCTCGGGGAGAACTCGGTGGTCAAAAAACGTTTACGAAGTAAACATAAAATAGAATTCTGTCAATTCAACTTTTTATAGGAAAACCCTTTATCAAAAAGCTACTTCGAAAGAGGTGGCTTTTTATCTTCCTTGGGATGGCTAAAAGGATAGCCATATTTTAGGCTTTTGTTAATCTATTCTGAAAGCCGATAGCTAAACATTTTTTTCAAAAAGGAGTTTTCTTAACCTACATTAATGCGGAGGTAAAAATCTACGCTTACTTTTGCATCAAAACAATTAAAATTTTAAGATTATGAAAAAAATATATTTCCCGCTAATGATTGCGGCGGTATTAGTTTTGTCTGCGTTTACGACTTATAATAGTGTTTCTTGGAAAATTGCCGAAGGATATTCTATCGCTTTTGAAAGCAAAAATCCTGCTGGAATTTTCAAAACTATGGTCGGTAATATTCAGTTTGACGCAAATAATTTGGTGGCTTCAAGCTTTGATATGCAAGTCGATGTTAAGTCGATTAATACTGGAAATGGAATAAAAAACAAACATGCTGTCAGCGAAAATTGGTTCGATGCAGCAAAATATCCACAGATTAAATTCAAATCTTCAAAAATCATGAAGTCTTCAAAAGGCTATTCTGTAACGGGCATATTGGATATGCACGGTGTTCAGAAGGAAATTACGTTTCCTTTTACATTCAAAAACAATACTTTTGAAGCAAGTTTTGAGGTCAACCGTACAGATTTCAAAATCGGTAGTACGAAAGGGGCAGCAGCCAAAGCAGCTACAACTTTAGCAATTAATTTGTCTATTCCAGTTACTAAATGATCAATAATATGAAAAAAGTTTTGCTTCACGGATTGACCGCAGGAGTTTTCGCAGGTGTCGTAGGAATCGTCTATAATTACGCCTACACACAAGCCATGTGGATTGATTTTTCAAGTATTATCAATCCTGTCAGCATCGTCGGGGCGAGTTTTTTCGGAACGATGTTGGCAGCACTTGGCTACCATTTTTTTTCAAAATTGGTCAAAAAAGGAACGGACGTTTGGTTCAATATTATCTTTTTGGTCTTGAGTTTTGCGAGTTTTGTAGGTTCATTCGCTATGGAGTTGCCGTTAGATGTTGAATCGCCGGAGTTATTCCCTGGTTTAAGTGTTCCGATGCATCTTTTTCCGATTTTGTTTTGGTTAGCAACAAAGCCATTATTTGATAAAAAAGAAGGTTAATTTTTTTAAATTAAAAATACAAAATACTAAAAGCGTTGCAATTTCTCTGGAAATTACAACGCTTTTTTGTTTTAACGCTTTTTTAATAGTTTAAGAACGAAGTCAATAATTTTTACGTTATATTGCAGTAAAAAAATAATATAATTATGGTTTCAAGTAACGAAATAATCAACCTAATCAAGGGTTTTAGCCTTTCCGAGCGGCTTTTAATAGTTGAGGAAATTCTTAGAAATATCCGAGAAGAAAACGTTAAAAATAAAGAATTACCGAAAACGATTGATACAAAAGAGGTTTCACCAATTCTTAGTTTCATGGGTATTCTTGACGATAAGGAAGCAGATTTGATGGAAAGTGCGATTGAGGAAAGTAGAAAAATAGATGGCAATGAATGGTAAATATTTATTTGATGCTAATGTAATAATTGATGTGTTCAGGGGAAAAATGAGTACTATTGAAAAGGTTAAAGACATCAATTTGGTTTATATTCCTGCAATTGTATTGGGCGAATTATATTATGATGCAAATAAATCGAATCAAACCGATAAACGAAAAATTGAAATCGAAGAACTCGAAAAGAACGTAACTGTTCTGAATGTTTCTCAAACTACGGCTCATATTTATGGCGAAATTAAAAATATCTTACGAGGTTTGGGTAAGCCGATTCCTGAAAATGATATTTGGATTGCGGCAATTGCGAAGGAATATGATTTAATTCTAATCACAAGAGATAAACATTTCAATCATATCAAAAGTATTAGAATTCAACAGTTATAAAAATATAAAATACTAAAAGCGTTGCAATTTCTTTGGAAATTACAACGCTTTTTTGTTTGCCAATTCCCAACCGCTTCAACAATTAATCCAAAAATACATAGGAAAATCGGTATAATTTCGTTTATTTGTAACTGCTTTAAAATTATTCACTAACAATATTTATACTAAAAAAAATGAACAAAATAGTTGCAAATGCTCAAGAAGCAATCAAAGGCATAACGGACGGAATGACGTTGATGTTGGGCGGTTTTGGCTTATGCGGAATTCCTGAAAATTCGATTTCGGCTTTGGTCGAAGCGAATATTATGGAATTGACGTGTATTTCCAATAACGCAGGCGTCGATGGTTTCGGTTTGGGGCTTTTATTGCAAAAGCGGCAAATCAAAAAAATGATTTCGTCTTATGTTGGCGAAAATGCGGAGTTTGAACGTCAGATGCTGAGCGGAGAGTTAGAAGTAGATTTGATTCCGCAAGGCTCTTTGGCAGAACGTTGTCGTGCAGGTGGAGCAGGAATTCCTGCATTTTTTACGCCAGCTGGTTACGGAACGGAAGTCGGTGAAGGAAAGGAAATGCGCGTTTTTGATGGCAAACCGCATATTTTAGAAATGGCTTTGACGGCTAATTTTGCGATTGTGAAAGCGTGGAAAGGCGACCGTTTGGGCAATTTAATTTTTAAAGGAACGGCTCGAAATTTTAATCCGCTGATGGCAATGGCTGGAAAAATAACCATCGCAGAAGTCGAAGAATTGGTAGAACCAGGTGAACTCGACCCCAATTATATTCATACGCCAGGTATTTTTGTACAACGCATTTTTCAAGGTGTTGATTACGAAAAACGCATCGAACAAAGAACGGTGAGAAGTCAGCAATAGGCAGTTTTCAGTTCGCAGTTAAACGGTGAATTTGGGCGACCGAATCACTAATTACTAATCACTAATCACGAAAAAATGTTAGATAAAAAAGGTATCGCAAAGCGGATTGCACAAGAGTTGCAAGATAACTGGTACGTGAATTTAGGTATCGGTATTCCGACTTTGATTGCAAATTATATTCCCGAAGGCATCAGCGTTGAGTTTCAGTCTGAAAATGGGATTTTGGGCATGGGCCCATTTCCATTTGAGGGCGAAGAGGATGCGGATTTAATCAATGCAGGGAAACAAACAATTACGGCAATGCCCGGCGCATCAATTTTTGATTCGGCAATAAGTTTTGCGATGATTCGTGGGCAGCACATCAATTTGACGGTTTTGGGAGCGATGGAAGTATCGCAAAATGGTGACATTGCCAACTGGAAAATCCCCGGTAAAATGGTCAAAGGAATGGGCGGCGCAATGGATTTGGTCGCTTCGGCTGAAAATATTATTGTTGCAATGATGCACACCGACCGCAAGGGAAATTCTAAATTATTAAAACAATGTAGTTTGCCTTTAACGGGCGTTGGTTGCGTCAAAAAAATCGTGACCAATATGGCAGTTTTGGACGTTACGCCTGATGGTTTTAAATTGGTAGAACGCGCGCCAGGTGTTTCGGTTGAAGCAATTATTGCCGCAACGGAAGGTCATTTGATTGTAGAAGGAGAAATTAAAGAAATGGTTCTTTGATGCCGAGTCTTCGGTACAAAAGTGAGCAGGTGACTTAAAGTCGAATGCTCACTAACGCACTGTTTTCAATGCTTTCAGGGTGTTATTTGTGCAGAAATTTATAAGGTTTGCAGGAATAACGCAAACTATTCAATAGAAAAGGTCGAATCTGAAATTGTCAAAGAGCTAAAATTTTAGATTCGACCTTTACGTAATCACTCAATTTAATAATATTACCGAAACAGCTCAAAATGCCCTTTCAAATAGTCATTTTTACACTTTTAAAAAATTGGTTTACCAATTTTTTGTCAATTTCAAAATTCGTAAATTCCATTTATAAACATATTTTAAATAGCTAAACCAGAAAAAAATATCTAATTTTGAGTAATTGTCTAAGGCGTAATACCAAGCTCCAGCTTGACCACTAAAAAATTTAGAGAACCCAAACCAGAGCTTGGTATTACATTTATAATTAATAAAAATGAACCTCTCAAAAAAGCACTGGATTTACCTCATCACCGCATTAGGTTTTATGGCTCAAATCTTTTTGTCACAAACACTTTGGTATAGCGAAACACGGCATTTTTTCCTTGTTCCGATGTTCGATGCTTTGCCGTTAGATTTAGGGAATATTGGCAATATGGTGCTTTTCGTTGGCTTGTTACTCAGTTTAATAATTGGTGTTTTTTATCAAAAAAAATATTTATTGTTTGGCATTTTAGTCTTTTTGACTTTGCTTATTTTACAAGACCTAACGAGGGTTCAAGCATGGTCGTACCAATACTTTCTAACGTTTCTTATTTTGTTTGTTAATTGGAAAAAACCGACAAAAGAAATTTTACCAGCGTTACAATATTTACTCATTTTTACCTACTTCTGGAGCGGTGTTCAAAAAATAAATCCACATTATATTGACAGCGTACATCCGTGGCTTTTTAGTGCTTTCGAGTGGTCAGAACCATTCAAAAATAATGTAACAATCGGTTATGCGACCGCAATTATCGAAGCATTAATTGGTGCAGGTTTGCTATTTCGCAGCACTCGAAAAGTTGCGGTTATTGGCGGAATTTTGATGCATGGTTTTATTTTGACGATTATAAGTCCGTGGTTTTTGAATTGGAATTCCATCGTATATCCGTGGAATATTGTGATGATTTGTTTATTGCCGACCTTATTTTGGCATAAAAATGAAAATAAAAGTGAAAATGTTTCACAATTTATCGTCCTTCCCAAAAGCCCCGTGGAATGGCTGATTTTAGTTTGCGTTGGCATTTTACCGATTTTCAATCTATTTACACACTTCCCCGAAACGATTTCGATGACTATGTACAATGGTGCAACCTCTGAAATTACCGTATTTTTTACTGATGAAGAAGTGCCTGATTGTATTCCGCAACAAGCAAAATCAGAAGCTTATCCAGCGCAAAATAGTAATTTACTAAGTTTGGACGACTGGGGACTTCAAGAACTCAATGTCCCGATTTATGATCTACCAACTTACGCACAAAAGTTCGGCAAACAGTACTGCAATTGCATTGATAATAAGCTAAAAGCGGGTATCCGAATAACGAATACTAAACGTTGGGAAACCGAAGACTCAAAAATAATTGAATGGATAAGTTGCGAAGATTTAAAGTAAATTGGTTCTTTGACGAATTCGGATATTCTTCTAAAGCGTCATATAAAAAGTAGTATTTTGAATTGTTCACCATGAATATTCGACTCAAAATCAGCTGTTCACTTACCAAATTTCAAAAAATAATTATGTCTTTTTAACGCCCATTGTTACTAATTTCTTAAAAGGAAATTTAGTGTAATTTTAATACGTTTTAACCAAAATAATGCTTAAAATATCAATCCTTCATTGTTAAATCATTGCTCAAAATAAGGAAATAGCAACAAGGAAATAAGGAGACAACAACAAATTTTAACACTATGAAATATTTAGCAAAAATAACACTACTTTTTTTAGGTCTATTTTTCTTTCAAACCTTTTCATTTGGGCAAAAAACCTTTGTTTTGAAAGGTCAGATTATGGATGGTGCTTATGAAGAACCTTTGATGGCAGCCGCCGTTTCGATTAAAGGAAAGGCAGTTGGAACAGCAACAGATGTAAATGGAAAGTTTTCATTAGAAATAAAAAATACTTACTGGAATGATACGGTTGTCGTATCAATGTTGGGTTATACCGCTCAAAAAATAACCGTTCAAGAGGTATTTCGATTGCCGAATTATTATTTTGAAACGACTTTAGGAGAAACCTCTTTCAATTTGGAAATGGCAGAAATTGGGGCACCTATTATTTTAAATAATATATTTTTCGATTTTAATAAGCATAAATTATTACCAACTTCTTATACGGAATTAGAAAAACTCTATAATTTTTTGAAAAAAAATAAAGGCGTTATAATTGAAATTGCAGGACATACCGATAGTATAGGAACGGAGATTTATAATGAGGCTTTGAGTGAAGCACGAGCCAGTTCGGTGATGGCGTATTTAGAAGAAAAAGGAATTGAACAAGGCAGAATGATGGCAAAGGGCTACGGGGAGGCTCGTCCCGTTGTACCAAATTATACAGAAAATGGTCAAGCGATGAATCGTAGAGTTGAGTTCACCGTGATGTCAAAGGGTGAAATCGTGAATGAGTCAAAAATGCCGTCTATTCAACCCAAATTTGCTTCGAATATACCTACAAATATAGCTAAAACAGAAGGCGTTATCTTGACGCCGCCAATTAAGGGAAGTGAAATTAAGATTCAAACAACGGCTCTTGAAGTTCCAAAAATTGAAACCGCACCTAACGAAATAAAACAAAGCGTTACAAAACCTATTGTTGGAATTAATCAAACGACAAAGGCTGGTAAAATACAGGAGATTTCTAAAAATTATGGCGAAAATAAAAGTTTTAACGGAGCAATTTTGGTTTACTATGAAGGAGAAAGTTTGTATAGTGATGGTATCGGTTTTTCGGATTTGTCACGCATCAAACCCAATACATTGAATACAAAATTTTTCTTGGGTTCGATGTCCGAGGAGTTTGTTACCGTCTTGATTTTGAAGGCAGTGAAAGCCAATAATTTAGAATTATCACTGCCCATAAATAATTATCTCAAAGATTTGCCAAAACAAATTGGTGATAAGGTGACAATTATGCAATTGCTATCACACACGTCGGGACTATGTGAGTCGAATCTGACGAGCTTAGTGGAAGAATTAGATTTATGCTTTTTACCGAATAATTCAAGAAACTATAGCACGGTCAATTATATTCTTTTGGGTAAAATTTTGGAAACGATTTATAAGGATACCTATAATAATTTGGTTACTAAACGAATTTTATTGCCTTTAGGAATGACCAATACGAAAATCCTCACACCACTATTTAAAGATGAAAACTTGGCGAAAGGTTATCGAAAAAATAGCGGCAAAATGATAGCAATTGAACCACAATCTACCTATAATGAGGCAGCGGCAAACGGCGTAGTTACGACAATTCAGGATTTGGTAAAGTGGCAAAAGGCGTTGAAAAATCCAGAGTGGCTTTCTTCAGATTTACAAATATTAATGGAAACGCCAACGCAAGGAAACGAAACACTGGTCGGCAATATTCAACAAATTGTATTGGGAACAAAAGTTTTGAAGGTCTTACTTACTGAAACTTCGATGAATGGTCATAAGGTGTTGGTTGTCAGAACTTTGACAGGTAATTCAATAATTGTTATTACATCAAATATTGAAACAGCAAATTTACAGCCGTTGTACCGAGAGATTTTGAAGGTATTATTTATTCAGAGTTAAAAAAATAAAAGTTAAAAAAATAAGGGCGGAACTTACTGATAAACAGTAAGTCCCGCCTCTTAATAATTCCAACCTAGGCAAATAGTTGGAATAACCAGCAAAATAAACCCAATCTTTGAATGAATAATCAATTGAAAATCAACGTTTTAATCATTCTTATCTTAAAAAAAGTGCATTCACTCTTTATCTATCTTTTTGATTGCCGTAAGGCAAATTAATAACGAATTCTGATCCTTTATTTTTTTGGCTTTCAACGTGAATTGTACCGCCATTCATTACTACGAACTCTTTTGCAATGACTAAACCCAAACCTGTTCCCTGAATATCCAAAACATGTTTGCTTCGGAAAAAAGACTGGAAAAGATTCTGCAATTCTTCGCTATCGATTCCTATTCCAAAATCAATAATCGCAATAGTTACAGCCGATTTTTTAAAACTTAGTTTAACAATCGGATTAGATTTTCCTTTCGAATACTTGAAAGCATTGGAAACTAAGTTTATGATTGCTTGAAAAAGTAAATTTTCGTCAATCCAAACTAATTTTACATGACCCTCTATTTCTAAGTTTGCTTTTCGGTTATCGTTTTCTGCGTCAAATTCTTCTTGAATTACTTGTTTACAAAGTTGAACTAAATCATTTAGTTTGGGGCGAAAAGGTGTTTTTGAAGCATCTAAACGTCCGAGAATCAAAACATCATCAATCATATTAGTTAATCGCTTGATTTCTCCTTGAATTCTACTAATAATTCGCTCCGCTTTTGGAGTTGCACTATCCGAAATTTCGGATTTCAACATTTCTAAAAGTTCCATATTCGCATGAATCACCGAAAGTGGCGTTCTAAACTGATGCGAAGCCATGGAAACGAATTGCATTTTTAATTCATTTACTTGTTTCTCTTTTTCAAGTGCTTTTTTAAGTTCTAACTCTACTCGTTTTCGTTCTGAAATATCTCTTGTAGAGGTCTGTAAACCAACAAGTTGTCCATTTCTATTTCGTATCGGCATCATCAACATTTCGACCCATAAATAGTGACCTTCTTTATGTCTTGCTCGATATTCAATTTGATTAGATTCCTCACCATTCAAAATTTTACGATGATTCTTATTCCAAATCGTATCAATATCGTCAGGGTGAAACCATTGATAAGGGCTAATTCCTTGAACCTCTTCGGGTATGTAACCCAAAACTTCCGTAATCGAAGGCGAAACGTAAGTGATTTTGCCCGAAGGCGTATTTAATGTAATGATATCACTCATGTTTTCGGAAATTAGTCTATATTTTTTTTCGCTTGCTTTTAATCTTTTTTTTGCTTTTATTTTGTCCGTGACATCTTGTTCGGTTGTTAAAATAAAAACTAAATTATCATTATCATCATAAATTGGTTTGGCGATTAACTCCAAATTTCTATCTGCTTCGTCCGTTAATCGGTGGATCACAACAGGCCCAACTCGCTTAACTTTTTTGCTCAAAAGCGGCTCGAAAATTTCTGTTTTAAAAAGCTCACAAAAATCTTTTCTTGCTTGAAACACCTCAAAAAAATTCCGTCCGACAAATTCCGCCGGAACTAATCCGTAATTGATAATCGAAGGAGAAACAAACCGGAAATTGAAACTGGTATCATATAAAGTCACCAAATCATGACTATTTTCAGAAATTATCCGATAACGTTCCTGACTTTCGACCAATTCTTTTTCTTGTTTCCCTAATTTTGTAAAAATACTTTTTATATAATTTTGATTTATTCCAATATCTGAGGTCGTATCAATCGCTGTACCTTGTTGATACTGTTGAACTTGCACTTCCAAACCCGATAGCTTTTGATAAGCAAATCGGTGAATAGATAAGACGATAAAAACATCGTCTGGAGTCGGCAAATTCAGTATTGCGACGACCTCTTTTTGATTCACAATTATCGCCGAAACATCATTTAGAGCTGATGCTAAAACCGTATGATAATATGGTCTGATAAAATCAAAAATTGTTTTCAAAGAACTTATACTACAACCATTTTGCCTTAAAAGAATTAAAGCCGATTGATTCATAAATTGAATGTCATGATTGAAGTTAAGCAGTATCAAGCTATCTGGATTGACGTCCAGATAGCTATGAAACGCATTACTATTAGTTGTTGATTCGTCTGACATTCGGTTTATAATGTAAAAGTAAGAGAAGATTTAGTCTATTCAAAACATTTTATGGAGGTTGGCACGTCATCGAAAACGTTTGGCACGTCATCGAAAAAATGTTCAGTATTAAGTGTTCAGTATTCGATATTATTCGTCTTTCGTCCCTCGTTATTCAATGTTTTTTTTGATTTCTGACGGATTTATACCAAAATATTGTTTGAAGGCGTAAGAAAAATACGCCAAGCTTCGGAAACCCGTTTGTTGAGCAATATCGCTACTATTGCCAGCATTTTTTACTAATAATTGATAAGCATATTCTAAACGAAAAGTGCGGATAAATTCAGTTGCGGTCATATTCGTTACTTTTTTCACTCGACGCTGAAACGTAGATTTACTCAAGTATAACGCTTGTCCTAACTGCTCAACCGTCAAATTTTCATCGGCTAAATACACTCGCATTTGTTCTTTTAAATCCTTCAAAAATACTTGATCTTTAGAAGCGACTTGAATATCATCAACCATAGCCATTACCGACTTTTGAGGTGTGATTTTAATCAAATTTTGGACTTTTAATAATAGCTCTCGGCTGTCAAAAGGCTTCGTGATATAGTCATTCGCACCGTATTCCAAACCGATGAACTTCACCTCTTTCACTGTGTTTGCCGTAATCATAATCACGGGCGTAATCTCTGTTTGTGGATTTTCTTTTACGATTTTCAAAAATTCCAAACCGTCCATTTCAGGCATCATCACATCAGAGATGATAATATCGGGAGCATATTCGTCGAGCATTTTCAAACCTTCCCGACCATTGACCGCAGTCAACGTCTGAAACCCTTTCAGTTCAAAAATATCGACTAATGTTTCTCGAAGATTTTTGTCGTCTTCTAATAATAATATCGTATTCATTTTGCTGGCAATTGGTAAGTTATTTTTTTTAAAAAAAAATGTACCCCCAAGTTACATATTTGATGGTAAGAATTCTTAAAATAGTTTGAAATTATTGTGGGTCACAAGCTATTTTCAAGTTCAAACGCAAATGCAAACGCAGTAACTTTAGGTTTAAAATAATTCGTAGTCTATTCAGCTTTAAATAACCGTTTTTTATCCTAATTTACAAAGTAAAACCATTGGTGAGCAGTACGATTTTTCTCCAAAACGGTATCAGTTCTCCGAACCTTTTTCGATTATAATAAGGTTCAAAGAACCGATGCAGTTTGTAGAAAAGTAATATTATCAATGATTTTCAAGTTCAGAGAACCGACACCGTTTGTCTTAATAAAATTTATACCGCTCACAAATGAGGTAAAGCATGTAAAAATTCGATGGGCAATTCAAAATCGCCTATCAAATATCGTTATTTTTGCATTTGAAATAATCATTCTTAGATGATTATCGCATCGTTCATTTTAATTTCTAAGGTTTCGCATAAGGCAAACGCTTCATTTGCACTGTTCGGTGGTACGCGTCTAAGCCTGAAACAGCAATAGTTTCCGCCATTTCAATATTTAATTTTCCATCGATTTCGATGATATTTTCGGGTAGCGAAACCCATTCGATTTGACCAATAATGAGTTTGGTATTATTGATTTTAATCTCCACAATATCCGCCAATGTCAAGCCAATCTGAATATTTGCTTCTTTAACAAATGGAGCTTGAAAACCTTGCAAATACTCGGTAGTCAAACCTGTGGCATCAAATTCTGATTGCATTTTGTAATTGGCAGAAGTCTGGTGGGCTTGTTTAAAAATTGACGTATTGACGTGGTTAATTGTGAATTTTTTGGTTGCTAAAATATTTTCCAAAGTGTGTCGAGGCGAAACATCGGGACGAGAAATAATGCCAATTAATGGGGGACTCGCTCCGATGTGGACGGCAGAACTGAAAATTGCCAAATTTGTAACGCCTTCAGCATTTGCCGTACCGATTAAGTTAGCCGATTTGAATCCGCTTAGGCTGTTCACGAAATTGACACGGAAACGTTTCTCTAAATTTAATAAATCGTCTTGTGAAAATAATTTTGTCATAAATTGAATAATTTTTAGCTGGTTTTTCGGGTTCGGTTGTAGCCATAGGAACGATTTTACACATTTTCACCGAACCTGGAACGCAGTACGTTCCGCTGGGCGTTTCGCCCGACCAAGTACCTTCCACACAAAAACCATCTTTTTGAATCGTAAATCTTAGTTTTGCATTTTTTAAACACCATTCCAAACCCTCATAAATTTTTTCTGATTTAATCTTGGTTTCGGAAATCGTCAAAATGTCATTTTCAAAAGTGCCTTGCAATTCCATAACTGCGAAATACGAAGGTTTATCTGCAAAAGCGACCTTCGAAACACCTGTGATAACATTTCCTTTTTGGATAAGGTTTAGGGTGAAATAGTAAGCACTCGCTGTACCGCCTTCTGATTGCTGCAACATTCCATTCCATTCACCCGACATATCTTGCGCGGAAACCGTATTGCAAACGATTGATAAACAGGTGATTATTAATAATTGAGTATATTTTTTCATAACGATATTTTTATTATTTCTTTGACAATTTCTGCAAAACTTGAACAATTTGAGACTTTAGTAACGGCTGTTTTAGGGAATAGGAGATAAATAACCTACCCGCTTAAAGAATTTATAAAAATCAGTGCATAGCCATGTTATGGACTTATTTTTTAAGTTTTTTAGAAGGAAAAAGAACGAGTTAGAGTGGATAGGTTATTTGTTTCCTGTTCCCTTAGCTACCCCAACAATTTTGATAATTGTCAGCAGCTAAAGCACACGCTACGTGCAGAAATTGTCAAAAAGCCAATATTTATCAAAAAGATAATCTTAAATTTACAAAAACCTTAGATATTAATCGAAGGCTTTTGTAAAAAAAAAGTTTTTCACCAATTAATTCCCCATTTTTATACTTTTCATGTTTAATTAACTTTTTATTAGCATTCCAAATTTTTAATGTTCCATGAAGTTCCACTTTTCTATTGTAAGATAAGTGTTAAGTTCCACTTCTTGATTTTTTCAAAAAAAGATAAAATTCCATCAATAGAGGACAGCGATTTAAAAAATGGATTTTTCATAATAAATTAAATTTTGAGTTAAAAAAAGCCTTCAACAAAAGTCAAAGGCTTTTCAAAATATATCTCGTAAGGCAAACGGCATTGCCTTTGCCTTCATTTGCAATTTAAACTTTACCAACTGCAATCTTCACACTCACCTCATCAATCAAATCCACACTTTCTCCATCAACAACCGCACTCAAAACCAAACTTTCCCCCAAAACTTCCGCTTTGATATACTCGCCAAACTGCTCAACGGCTGCTTGAATCGCTTCGTGATTTTCGATGGTGATATTGATTTTATCGGTAACTTCAAAACCGCTGTCTTTTCGTAAATTTTGAATGCGATTCACGATTTCTCTTGCCATTCCTTCGGCTTTTAATTCGTCCGAAATATGAATATCTAAGGCAACCGTCAAATCTTTATCGTTCGCAACCAACCAACCTTCCAAATCCTCAGAAGTAATCACAAAATCTTCCATTTGTAACTCGAAAGTTTCGCCACCAATCACTAAATCGAACTTTCCATCGGCTTCCAAATTGGCAATATCGTCTTGATTCATTGCATCAATCAAGGCTTTTCCTGCCTTCATATTTTTGCCCAAACGGCGACCCAAAGTACTGAAATTTGGCTTCACGCCTTTTTTGATAATGTCCGAAGTATCGCTTACATATTCGATTTCTTTTACGTTTACTTCCTGCAAAATCAAATCTTTTACGCCATCAACTTGCGTAATAAATCCTTCATTCAAAACAGGCAATAAAATCTTTTGTAACGGCTGACGAACACGCAAGGTGTTTTTCTTACGCAACGACAAAACCAACGAGGAAATACGTTGAGCATAATCCATACTTTTCTCTAACTCCTTGTCAATCAACGATTCATCTGCCGCAGGAAAGTCCGTCAAATGCACAGAAATTGCGGTATTTCGTCCAGTTACATCATTCAAATCCCGAAAAAGTTTATCTGAATAAAACGGTGCAATCGGCGACATTAATTTCGCAATCGTTTCCATACAAGTATAAAGCGTCTGATAAGCCGAAATTTTATCCACCTCATATTCGCCCTTCCAGAACCGACGACGACACAAACGAACGTACCAGTTACTCAAATGATCCCCAACAAAATCTTGAATTTTTCGAGTCGCATTCGTCGGTTCGTAATCCGATAAATCCTCCGAAACTTCTTTCACCAAAGTATTCAACAACGACAAAACCCAACGGTCAATTTCCGGGCGTTCTGCCATCGGAATATCGGCTTCTGAATACGTAAAATTGTCAATATTCGCATAAACCGAAAAGAATTGATACGTATTATATAGTGTACCAAAAAACTTATTTCGAGTTTCTACCAAACCGTCTGGGTCGAATTTCAAGTTATCCCACGGTTGAGAATTTGAAATCATATACCAACGAGTTGCATCTGCACCATGCTGTTCAATCGTCTCAAAAGGATCAATGCCATTGCCCAAACGTTTAGACATTTTAACGCCTTTTTTGTCCAAAACCAAACCGTTAGAAACCACGTTTTTATACGCTACCGAATCAAACGCCATCGTTGCAATTGCGTGAAGCGTATAAAACCAGCCACGAGTTTGATCAACACCTTCGGCGATGAAATTCGCAGGAAAATTCTGCTCAAATTTCTCTTTATTTTCAAACGGATAATGCCATTGTGCATACGGCATTGCACCCGAATCAAACCAAACATCAATCAAATCCAACTCCCGAGTCATCGCTCTTCCATCATCGGCAACCAAAATTACATCATCAATATACGGACGGTGCATATCTTTTGGTACGGCTTGATCTAAGCCCAAAGCAGCGTTTGCTTTCGCAATTTCTTTACCCAATTCTTCGATAGAGCCGATACAAATTTGAGCCATATTTTCTCCCGAATCCTCGGAATCGGCATCAATTTCCGTTCTCCAAATCGGTAACGGAATCCCCCAAAATCGAGAACGAGATAAGTTCCAATCCTGTAAATTCTCCAACCATTTTCCAAAACGACCTTCACCCGTACTTTTCGGTTTCCAATTAATCGTCTTATTCAATTCCTGCATTCTTTCCTTCACAGAAGCAGCTTTGATAAACCAAGAATCCAACGGATAATACAAAATCGGTTTATCTGTTCGCCAACAGTGCGGATAATTATGCTCGTATTTTTTGACATCAAACGCTTTATTTTCTGTCTTTAATTTGATAGCAATATCAATATCAACGTTAACATAATTAGGATCATCTTTATAATCCTTCACATATCGACCTGAAAATTCACCAACACCATCAACAAATTTTCCTTGTTTATCAACCAAAGTCAATGCACCAATTCCGTATTTATCGCCAACTTTTTTATCATCTGCACCAAAAGACGGCGCTAAATGCACAATTCCAGTTCCATCTTCCGTCGAAACGAAATCACCAACCAAAACCTTAAAAGCATCGCCACTTTCAGGCTGTTGATACGGTAATAATTGATGATATTCAATCAATTCTAATTCCGTTCCTTTGAATTCACCAACAGTTTCAAAAGGAATATTTTTATCCCCAGCGGTATAATCTGCTAATTTTAAATCTGCATTTTTCTTAGAAAACCATTTACCAAACAACGATTTCGCCAAAATAATATTGATCGGCAAATACGTGTATTTATTGAATGTTTTAACCAAAACATAATCAATTTTTCCACCAACTGCCAAAGCGGTATTTGAAGGTAAAGTCCAAGGCGTTGTCGTCCATGCGATAAAATGTACGGCTTCATCACCAACATTTTCGTATAAAAATTCCGATTTTTCGTTACGTTTGACCATAAATTGAGCCACCGCAGACGTATCTTTCACATTTTTATAACAACCAGGTTGATTCAATTCATGTGTACTCAAACCCGTTCCTGCCGCAGGCGAATAAGGCTGAACCGAATAACCTTTATACAACAAATCTTTGTCATATAAACGCTTTAACAACCACCAAACCGACTCGATATAATTATTTTCAAACGTAACATAAGGGTCATCTAAATCAACCCAATACCCCATTTTGACCGTAATATCGTCCCAAAGATTTTTGTAACGCATCACCGTTTCCCGACAAGCTTTATTATAATCGTCCACCGAAATTTTATCGCCAATATCTTCTTTCGTAATGCCCAATTCCTTTTCCACTTGCAATTCAATCGGCAAACCATGTGTATCCCAACCGCCTTTACGGTTAACTTGATACCCTTTCATCGTATTAAAACGACAAAAAATATCCTTAATCGCACGACCCATTACGTGATGAATCCCAGGTTTCCCATTCGCAGACGGCGGGCCTTCATAAAATACATAAGTTTCCTTACCTTCTCGGTTAGAAACTGACTTTTCAAAAACTTTATTCGCTTCCCAAAATGCCAAAACTTCTTGGTCGATTTCTGGAAGATTTAACTGCTTTGTTGTTTTATATTTACTCATTTGGATAGTTTTATTAATTGAAGTCACAAAAATAGAAAAAGCGCTAACAGATTTACAATCTGTTAGCGCTTTTTGATTTAATTCAATAATTAGCTACTTCACAGATTGTTAAAACCTTGAATAATAATGCTAATTATAATTATATTTGAAAAGTTTGTCATTGCTGTTTTTTGAATCAGTGCAAATGTAAGTGCTTTTTTGGTTAATTCAAAATTGACTGAATAAATTGGGTGCTTCTTTTGGTGGATAAAAAACACCAATTATGACAAAAGGATTTCGACTTGTAAAATGACGCAGTTTGGTTGTTCCCAAAAAAAAATATAAATCCTTTTTATTGATAAATTCATCTTTGTATTTTTGCGCTACCTTTTTTAAAGCCATTTCCTGATTTCCATTTGCCTTTTCTAAGCAATTTCTATAAAGTTGTCCTATTTCCCAATCTTCAATCATTAGTTTACGCTTTTTTCCTTTATCATCTAAGAAAAGATAACTGAATTTATATGGAATTTTTTCGATGATTTCTGCAATATCTTCATCTTCTTTTGACTGAATAAACATATCTAATTGTTTGCGTTGCTCAACCCAAGATTTTTTCCATTCTCTATCAGTAGGCTCAATAATGAAATCTATTACTTTAGTAGGTTTGAAAGTAGCTAGAGATTTAATTCTAGGTTTTTTAGATTCTTGAATTAGCTGTTCCATCGAAGTATAGACATCTTGTAAACAGATATCCTTTCTTTTTAACCATCTACCCTTTTGAGTATCAATAGTTTCTAATAACTCAACGTCAGATAAATCAGCATTTTCGGGAGAATAGCTTTCAGGACGAAAATCAGAAAGTTTACGATTTAGCTCGATTTCAATCCACTGATATTTTCTGAATCTCTTTTCTCCAACTAAAGTTCTGAATGGGACAGGATAAATTCTTATCCAACTTCCATCTTCTAATATACCTGCAGTACAAACTAATTCATCATAACTCTTAGATGGTAACGGATAAGTCGTTACAGTTATGAGTACTTTTAATCTTGGCATTACTAAATGTGTTGTGCTTTTAACTTGCCTTGGGAGACATTTTCTATCTCTTTAGAAACTCTACTTCTATGGCACATACAATATTCTGCTTCAAAACAAGTTAACGCTATTCGTTTATATTTTATTAATAAATCATAAACATAACGAATTTCATTTACATTTTCTTTTAAAACAGTTAATTCATATTCTTTAAATAGAACATTATAATCTTTCTGAGTATTCAATTCCTTTCGTTTTTCTGAGACTATACCAAGATTAGGAATGTGTACATATTCTATTCCCAAACTTTCACATGCTTTTTTGAGATCTTTTTTTGAAAAACCTCTCTTCATTGAAAAAGGATTCTTTCTTACATCACAAAGAATTTTCACATCATTAATAATCAACCTATTCAAATACTCTTCTAATGTAATTCCTTCATAACCAATGGTGAAAAGTTTAGTAAAATCTTTTATAAACTTACTTTTTTGATTTATCACATTTACTTTTTCTTCAGCATTAAGCATTTTGTCTAAAATAGTACTGTTGATTGCATAAAATGGATATTTAATATAAGTATGTTTTATTAATTCAGAAATTGTGTATTGAGAGAATTTTCGTTTCACAGTTAATATTATTTTCTTATCCACGTCATTTAATTGATGAAAGTATTCCTCTGTATTATTTAACGACCAGATATTACTTGAATCCGTCTTTATTTTATTTATCATATCTCGCTTAAACATAGCATTTAAATCGTCATTTAACTGAAAGGAATAACAGCCATATAAATACGGAACGAATTGATAAGATTTTTTATCTTTTTGTAATTTTGTAATTAGAAAAACTAATTTCTGAATCTCTGTGTTGGTCAGAGATTTTTCAAATTTTTCTAGTAAGGCAAATATTATTTTTCTTCTATAGTACATACTGCAAATATAAACAAATTGTTTTATAAGGTATTTTAATACAAACAATTTATTGTAAAAAAAGCGCTAACAGATTTACAATCTGTTAGCGCTTTTTGATTTAATTCAATAATTAGCTACTTCACAGATTGTTAAAACCTTGAATAATAATGCTAATTATAATTATATTTGAAAAGTTTGTCATGGCTATTTTTTGAATTTACGCAAATGTAAGTTGTTTTTTGTATAATTCAAAATTGGTTAAATAAATTAAGTGCTTCTGTCTTTTGGATAAAAAATCCCCAACTATTCTCGGTTTAAAATAATTCGTAATCTATTTTACTAAAATTGAACTCTTTTTATAGCAATTTTAGCTTATCAAATCAATTCATTTGCCAAATAACGATATTCTACAGGCGATTCAGAATCGCCTGTCGTGCTTGAAAGTCTTTTAAAATCCATTATTTATCTATTTCCTTATAATATTTTAACTCCTCACTGCTTTTCTCTCAATCCCAAACTGCTTTCGATATTTTCGATTCCAATAAACCATAATCGGAATAATAATCACGGTTGGAAAAAGCCACGCCACAAGCGGTGGTAAAAAGGATAAGTTCGTAGCCGAAAAAGCCGTTACCGTAGCAATGTAACCACCCACAAAACCATTCAAATGCTCAAACCACCACGACATTTTTGCTTTCGGTGGATTCCGAAATTTCCGAATATCGCCATAAACATTCGTCACGCCAATCGTTCCAAACACGACGGCAACCCAACCAAACGAAAAGCCACTTATTAATATCAAAATGCCCCAAATCAATAAACCTAACGAAAAAATACCCGTCAAACCAGCTGAAAGCCAATCAATTAAAGCAGGTTTTTGTCCACGATATCTTTCCTTTAAATATAAGGCTCGATATCCTTTTATAATCGAATAGTAACTAAAAATAGACAGCATCAGTAAAAATGGAATATACTTAAACGAGGCAATAATTATCGCTGTGATTGTTACAATCGTCATGCCGTAAAAGAATACTTTCCCCCATTTTCGGTGAGCATTTCCACCTTTTTGCACTGCCATTGCAACGGGGGCGGTCACCAAAGCCATAAACCCTGCGGCAATATGTATGTATAATGTGATTTTTAAAAATATTTCCATTTTTTTTAACTATTATTTTAATTAATTATTTAAAAACAGTCACAAAATAAAAATAACATTGCGGGTAGAAAATTATAAATGACTGAAATGTCAATTTTTTGAGCTGAGATGTCTATATTCAAGGCTTAATTAATCAAACAAAATAACTCAAAATGAAAAATCTGTATTACACCATTATAAACCGATAGTTTCGGTTGCGTTGTGCCGGGTTGTGAACTATTGAACAACACCAATCACCTTATCAATTTTCAAATTAATACCGTCAGAATTTTTCCGAATCCGACTATAAACCAAATTTATTTTCAATTTGAACAACCATTAGAAAATGCGATTATTCGTGTTTTTAATCCTTTAGGAAAGTTAATTATTCAAAAAAATATGGTCGATTCACAAATTGAAATCGAGGTTGCCAATTGGCAAAAATACGTGTATTATTGTGGTATTTGTAAAGATAAACAGTTGGTAAAACAAGGAACATTTATTAAACAATAATTTAATCCCCGAATTAAAATCTTCAATTTCTAAAAAAAACCTAGTTTTGCACCCTCCATATTTATGGTTTGTTTGTTTGATTACCAATTACGTTGTTTTTTTGTAATCAATCAGACAAATATATTATACTAAAAATGAAAGAAAATGTCCTAATTACTGGGGCAAACGGGCAGATTGGAACTGTTCTCGTGCGAGCATTGCAAGAGAAATATGGTTACGATAGAGTCGTTGCAACAGATATTGCGAACAAACCGAATCAAGATGTTCAGTTTGAGCAATTAGACGTGTTAGATGTCATACACTTTGAGGAGTTGGTGACGCAGTACGAAATTACGCAGATTTATCACTTGGCGGCTATCCTTTCCGCAAACGGTGAAAAAGACCCTTTACGAACGTGGGAAATTAATATGAACGGCTTTTTTAACGTCATGGAAACGGCTAAAAAGCACGATTTAAAAATCTTTTTCCCCAGTTCGATTGCAGTATTTGGCGAACATCAACCGCCAGAATCCACGACACAATACACACCTTTAATTCCTGCAACAGTGTATGGTATCAGCAAAGCAGCCGGTGAAAACTGGGCATATTATTACCGCAGTCGCTATGGCGTTGATGTGCGTTCGTTGCGCTATCCTGGGATTATTGGGTATCAATCCAAACCTGGCGGCGGAACAACGGATTATGCAGTAGAAATTTTCCATGAAGCTATTTTGAATCAAAAATATACGTGTTTCCTTGCGGAAAATACCGTATTACCAATGATTTATATGGAAGATGCGATTCGGGCAACATTGGAATTAATGGATGCACCTAAAAAAAATATGACCGTTACGAATAGTTATAATTTGGCAGGTTTGAGTTTTTCGCCAGCAGAATTAGCAGCAGCGATTCAGCAAAAAATTCCGGAATTTACGATTCAATATGCACCAGACTTCCGTCAAAAAATCGCTGAATCTTGGCCGCAAATTATTGACGATTCCGAAGCTCGTCAAGATTGGCATTGGCAGCCAAAATATGACTTAGCCAAAATGACGGCTGACATGATTTTAAATTTAGAAAAACAATTAATAACAACGGCGATTTAATTTATACTTTACTTGCCGTCAATGACTAAAAAAAATGTTTAAAAACGTAGAAAAACCATTACAAGAAGAATTGGCTGCTATCGAAGCAGCAGGATTATATAAAAAAGAACGCATCATTTCAACACCACAAGCGGCTGAAATTCAAGCACAACCAGGTGGCGAAGTTTTGAATTTTTGCGCAAATAATTACTTGGGCTTATCTTCACATCCTGAGGTAGTTCAGGCGGCGAAAGATGCGATTGATTCCCATGGTTACGGCATGTCGTCCGTTCGTTTTATTTGCGGAACGCAAGATATTCATAAGGAATTAGAACGAAAAATTGCAAAATTCGTGGGTTGCGAAGATGCGATTTTATACGCAGCAGCTTTCGATGCGAATGGCGGATTATTTGAGCCATTATTGGGAAAGGAAGATGCAATTATTTCAGATTCTTTGAATCATGCGTCGATTATTGACGGTGTTCGTCTATGCAAAGCGGCACGTTACCGTTACGCAACCAACGACATGGCGGATTTGGAAAAACAGTTGATTGAAGCACAAGGAGCAAGACGGCGTTTAATCGCCACCGATGGTGTATTTTCAATGGATGGCACGTTGGCACAATTAGATAAAATATGTGACTTGGCGGACAAATACGATGCAATGGTCATGGTCGATGATTGTCATGCAACTGGTTTTATTGGTGCTAATGGTCGTGGCGTTGCCGAACATTGTGGTGTTTTGGGTCGTGTGGACATTATTACAGGAACTTTTGGCAAGGCGTTAGGCGGCGCAATGGGCGGATTTACGGCGGCTCGTAAGGAAATCGTAGAAATATTGCGTCAGCGTTCTCGCCCGTATTTATTCTCGAATTCGTTAGCACCTTCGATTGTCGGAGCTTCGATTAAGGTCTTGGATATTTTGTCGGCTTCAACGGTTTTGCGAGATAATTTGGAAAATAACGCTAAATATTTCCGCAAGGAAATGGAAGCCGCAGGTTTTGATATTTTGCCAGGCGAAACGGCTATCGTTCCTGTGATGCTTTACGATGCGAAATTATCCCAAGCTTTTGCAGATGAATTATTGAAAGAAGGGATTTATGTCATCGGCTTCTTCTTCCCTGTCGTACCAAAGGAAATGGCGAGAATTCGGGTACAAATTTCGGCTGGTCACGAGCAAGAACATTTGGAAAAAGCAGTTGCCGCATTTACGAAAGTAGGCAAAAAATTAGGCGTAATTTAAGCTAATTCTCACCGGTAGCGGCTGCTTTAGTTGCCGCAAAATAGGACAAACAAAAATAGTCGCTACCTGTGATATTAATATTGTATTTTTTTCCTTTTTTTAATTTTAAAAGTCTATCTGATATCGGTTTAGGTAATAAAAAATATAAAACCAAATAAATTTCAAAAAACGAAACGATTGTTGCTTTTTAATACGATGGTTTATATTTGTGTAAATAATTGATTCTTAAAACATTTTATAAAAATTAAAAAAACTATTATGAAATTCAAATCTAAACATTATAGAAAATGGTTTGCCTACGGAGGCATTGGTGCGGTTTTGATGGGAACGGGCTTGTCCATGATTGTTGATGCTGCGTTTTTGAGAAATAACGGTGTGGTATTTTGGGACTGGGTCATTTATGGAACATTGGCACTTTGCGTGTTTATGGCAGGCATTTCGTTTTTTGGCGATGCTATTTTGAGTAAAGTTCGTTATGAAAAGGAACAGGAAAAATAAATAGTGGATGATTGACTGTTGTATAATTCTGAATACTAATTTTGTGATTTAATAAAATTGATTGCCGCCTGCCCCGAAACCTCGGCGATTGCGCACAGGAAATCGGTATCACGGTTTCAAACAGCGAAAAACCCTGAAAAGGTTGAATATGAGTAACCATAAGTTGTACCTATGGAAAAAGAAAAAATCCGCTCAATCCATATCCCCATCAAAATCAAATTTCCTATCTTTGCGAACTTTTGAATTTCAAAATAAGTTAAAACGATTATTGACATTCCAAATACGTATTTTAAATGGAAATAATCCGTAAAATCCGTATTACTCGGTGTCAAAATTTAATCACATATATAATTAGAAAAAAAATGAGTTTATCAACACATTACAGCCCGAATGAAATCGAGGCAAAGTGGTATCAGCATTGGATGGATAAGGACTATTTTAGTTCAAAAGTAGATGAGACAAAAGAGCCGTTTACCGTCGTCATTCCGCCGCCGAATGTCACTGGTGTCTTGCACATGGGACATATGTTGAACAATACGATTCAAGATGTTTTGATTCGTAAAGCTCGTTTGGAAGGTAAAAATGCTTGTTGGGTTCCTGGTACGGATCATGCGTCGATTGCGACCGAAGCGAAAGTCGTGAAGATGTTGCGAGAACGTGGGATTAAGAAGTCGGATTTAACTCGGGAACAGTTCATGGAATATGCGTGGGAATGGAAAGAGGAATATGGTGGCATTATTTTACAACAATTAAAAAAATTGGGTGCGTCCTGTGATTGGAACAGAACTCGCTTTACGATGGAACCAAAATTATACGATGCGGTAATTGACGTTTTCGTTGATTTATACGAAAAAGGTAAGATTTATCGTGGCTTGAGAATGATAAATTGGGATCCCGAGGCTTTGACAGTTTTGTCGAATGAGGAAGTAATTTATAAAGATGTAACGTCAAAATTATATCATGTTCGATATTTGATTGAAGGAACGGAAGATGAATATATAACGATAGCAACGGTTCGACCGGAAACAATTTTAGGAGATGCGGCGATTGCAGTAAATCCAAAAGATGAGCGATTCAAACATTTGCACGGAAAACGGGCGATTGTTCCGATGTGTAATCGTTCGATTCCGATTATTGTGGATAGATATGTTGATGTGGAGTTTGGAACGGGTTGTTTGAAAATCACGCCTGCTCACGATCCGAATGATTATGAAATCGGACAAACGCACGGTTTAGAAACGATTGATATTCTGAACGCAAACGGTACGATGAGCGAAACGGCTGGTTTTTATATTGGTGAAGACCGATTTAAAGCACGTAAGTTGATTGCGAAAGATTTGGAGGAAATGGGTGCTTTGGTGCTGATTGAAGATTATAAAAATAAAGTGGGGCATTCGGAGCGGACAAATGCGGTGATTGAACCTCGTTTGTCGTTGCAATGGTATGTGGATATGGAGCAATTGGTTCAGCCTGCGATTGATGCGGTGGAAAGCGATGAGGTGGAATTTTTGCCTGCGAAGTTCAAAAATATGTACAGTCACTGGATGGAAAACATCAGAAATTGGTGTATTTCTCGTCAGTTGTGGTGGGGACAACGAATTCCGGCTTACTATTATGGTGAAGACGTTTTTGTTGGAAAAACACCGGAAGAAGCATTGGCGAAAGCGCAAGAAAAATTAGGGAAACCTGATTTGACGATTGAAGATTTACGTCAAGACGAAGATGTTTTGGATACTTGGTTTTCTTCTTGGCTTTGGCCAATGTCGGTTTTTGATGGTTTTGAAAGTCGGGAAGAATTAGATTATTATTTTCCAACAAGTGTTTTGGTAACTGGTTGGGATATTATCTTTTTCTGGGTAGCGAGAATGATTATCGCTGGTTATGAGTTTGAAGGAAAACGTCCGTTCAAGCAAGTTTACTTTACGGGAATGGTTCGAGATGAGAAAGGTCGCAAGATGAGTAAATCACTTGGAAACTCGCCTGACGCTTTGGGATTAATTGAAAAATTCGGTGCTGATGGCGTTCGTTTTGGAATGTTGTCTTGTGCTGCGGCAGGAAACGATTTGTTGTTTGATGACAAACTTTGTGAGCAAGGCAGTAAGTTTTCTAATAAAATGTGGAATGCTTTACGTTTGGTAAAAGGTTGGGAAGTTGTAGAAAAAAATCCAAATGCGGCATCTCAAATTTTAAACGATTTGGCGATTACTTGGATGAATAATAAGTTACAGCAAGAATTGGCAAATTTAGAGGAAAGTATTCAAGCTTTCCGTTTGTCAGAAGGCTTGATGAATTTGTACAATTTCATGTGGAATGACTTTTTTGCTTGGTATTTAGAAATGGTGAAACCTGTTTATGGTGAGCCGATTGACCGCAAAACGTTAGAAGCAACGATTGATTTATACGAGCAGTTAATGACGGCTTTGCATCCGTTTATGCCGTTTATCACGGAAGAGATTTGGCATGAATTGAAAGACCGAAAAGAGGGCGAAGATTGTGTTATTTCGGCTTGGCAAACTGGCGGTGATTTTGATAAAACTTTATTAAAAGAAGTTGAATTTACACAATCTGTTATTTCAAGTATTAGAGATATTCGTAACCAAAATCAATTGAAACCGAAAGAGGAATTGACGGTTTTTATTCAATCAACGGACGCTGGAAAAACATTTTTAGCAGACGGAAAATTGAATTCTTTATTAATGCGTTTGGGTTATTTGGCTTCGATTGAATTGACGGAAATAGAACCCGATTCTACGGTTGCTTTCGTAACTGGTGCGGAGAAATTCTATGTTAAAATAGAAAAAGAAATCGATGTCGAAGCGGAAAAAATTCGCTTAACGGGTGAATTAGAACGTGCGAAAAAGTTTTTGATTGGCACAACTAAGAAACTTAGTAATGAACGCTTTGTGAATAATGCTCCTGCTCCTGTTTTGGCAAAAGAACGTCAGAAATTGGCGGATGGCGAAGCGAGAGTAAAGAGTTTGGAAGACAGTTTAGCGACATTGTAAAATGTATAATGAAAAGGGTCGGACGCTTTGAAAGCGTCCGACCCTTGATCGGGACTTTGAAAAACGCCTTGCTTAGTTCTTTTGAACTGAATAAGGCGTTTTCCATTTTAGCAAAAAGTCATAAATTATATTTAGTCGAAGCGAATTTAAAAATACTTACGATTAGACACGTTTAAGAGATTATCAGAATTAAAAATAGCTTTTTGCAAAATAACCACTAATCCAATAACCATTTATTTTAAGGGAGTTTCGTAGTATTTTTTCAAGTATTCGTGTATCTCCATACGCCCAGTTATCAATCCTACGATTCGTGACAAATCCGTCATCTTCAACCGTATAATCTTCCGTATAAATATTGGATGGATCAAAACTAAGGTATTCATTTTTCCAAGTAGAATATTTAAATTCCATTAGCTTTTCATAATAGCGAGATATTATAGACTGATAATCTAAGTATTGCGTCCGATTTTTTATTTTCGATTCTGCATCTTTAAAGAAGTACATTAGATGACCAGATGGTGCTATCTTTTCTGCAAAATAATAAAGTGCACTATCATTTGGACTGTTTAAAGCGTCAACAAGTGCAATTTTTAGCGTTGTTAATGATTGAAATCCGTCGTGTGGCTGCATGGAAACAGGTTCCGTCAAAAACGTACCATTCTCGTCAATTTCTCTCATTTTTCCATTACTAAACGCTAACGCGATTCCTTTACGTTCCGTGGTATAATTAGAAATACGTCGAAATTCAAAATTCGCTATATCGTCAAATTTTTCTGCATTGAGGATTTCGTTTTTGCTATTAATAAGCATATAATTACCTTCTTTTTTAGCTTTAAATAATCCAGCGGTGGTACTTATTTTCGTGATTGCTTGATATTGAAAAGGTATAATTACTTCGCCAGAAAGGTTGAGCACGCCAAACTTTCCGCCTTCTTGGGCGACAAAAAAGGTATTCGCTATATCTTTTTTTACCGTCAATATTTTATTCATACCGATGTCCAATAATTCATATTTTAAATCTATAACAATATCATTTTTTTCGTCAACAAGTCCATATTTTCCATCTTTAGAAACCAAAAAATAGATTTTTTTCTTAATGCCGTCATGTAGATTTTGATAAATGCCATCATATTCTAAGGGAAGGCTAAACTTTCCTGTAAAAATATCAATAACACCATATTTTCCATTTTCATGTTGAAGTACTTCATGGAATGCTTTTTCATCTCTTCTTAGGAGATTTAGATTTTGTTCGGTATCAGGAATAGAAAATCGCTGTTTAAAAATATTTTCATATAACGTCTGACCTTCCATCGTCAATATCCCATATTGACCATTTTTTTTTGTAAAAATGACAGCGTTTTTATCCGTTCGAGGTCGCAATATATAGTCGTGAATGAGCGGTTGAATCACGTCCCCTTCTGTGCTGTAAAGCCCTCGAATATCATTTTTCAAAACTTGAAACATACCTTCAAATGCGTAAATATATTCGAATTCAATAGGTATAATCAATTTTTCAGGAGTCGCAAGACCTACAAGTTCACCATTTTTTACACGATAGAATTCGCCACGAATTTCATCCCGATGAACGTCATCTAAATAATCAATATCCGTATATTTCAAAGGAATAATAACTTCTCCTGTTTGGTTATTAATGATACCAACTTTACCTTCTTTCGTTACTTTTAATTTATTTTTATCCAAACGAATCCTGTCAAACTCTGCCGGAAGATATTTATTAGCTTGAATGATGTAAGCTCCTTGCTTTTTACCTTTTGTTATGACATAAAAACGTTCACGAGAATTATAATAAATTTGGTCATTCTCAATCGGAACGATAAGGTTTCCTGAAAAATCTATCATACCGAATTTTTCATCTTTTTCCACAATCAATCTATCCAGCACCATATTTCTAAAACGGTGAAATGGAGGAAATTGCCTTTTATTGGAATTTCTAATATTATTCCGAAATCCTTTGATAGTAAGCATATCGTACCAAATTTTCGTTTTTGTAACATCGCTTACGAAACCATATTTTCCGTTATAGCCAATAATAGCCCCATTCTCATAAAAAGCAATTCGGTCTAAATGATGGTCAAATACTTTCTTATTGTCTTGATACAAAAAGAATTTTCCTGTTTTATCTTCTACGGCACATAAAAGAGCTTTATTGCAACCCAATACTTTCGGATATTTAATAGAAAGTATTTTTTCTCCTTTATGATTCATTACGCCAAAAGCGTTCTTTTTCTTTATTAATAAAAAAAGACTTCTGCCGTCAAATATACCTATTGAGTCATATTTGATAGCAATCGTTTCCTCTGCTTTTCTATTGATAAAACCATATTTATCACCTTTTTTTACGATAAATCCATACGGCGAATTCAACGCTACTTTATCATAAATAGGTTGAGTAATGACAGTATCATTGATTTTAAGCCCGTATTTTTGATTTTCTCCGTAAGTGCCCATTGAAGAACCGTTGCCTCTTGGAGGTTTAGCTACAGGAACGTCATAATCAGGGTCACCAATGGAATATCGTGTTTCTTTTTCGCTTGGAGGGATTTGAGCAAATAGTACAAAATGACTGGAAATAAGTAATAATAATAAGCATATTTTTTTTATCATCGTTCTTTTTTTAAGGCAAACGCACCAAAATACGATTGCGATTTTCGATTGGTATTTTGATTTAGCGTTTTTGATTTTAACTTTTTTAATAATTTTAAGGCACTTGTAAAAACTTGGTGGAGGTAAACGCCACCCCTCTAAAGTTATAAGCAAACAATAGCTTTACCATCCCAGAAGTTCTGGGATAGTAAAGCTGAAACATTGGCTACGACTTTATTACCGCTTTTTCAGCAGTGGTAAAGTTAAACCATAGATTTTTAACTTTAGAAGAAAGGCCTCAAAACCCACAAACCAAATTGGGACGAAATAGTTTCGATTGGCGATAATTTTCAATTGACGAAAGTCAAAAAAATTTGAAGATTTGGATTTTAATAATCCATTCGATGTCATCTATTTCGATGCTTTCGCACCAACTTCACGGCCCGAACTTTGGGAAATTCCATTATTGAAAATCATATATAATTCCTTAAAAACCAACGGCATATTCGTGACGTAATTATACCAAAAGAAAGTTCAAAAGAAACTTAAAAGCGGTCGATTTTCGAGTCGAAGCCTTAGCGGAATCTCCAGAAAAACGAGAAATGACGAAAAGGGGGAAGGTTTAGAATTGAGTGACAACTCTTAAATAGAAACTAACAACCGTTAGTTTAATCGACCAAATTATTTTATCGTTGAATTTATATTCCTAAATTTGTAGCAAAGAACTCAACCATAAACCGTATCAGTTTTGGAAATTGACACGATTTTATACTAAAAAAATACGATGCAAAAATTAAAAAATTACGCTTTAGGCGAATGGCAGGCACACAAAGGCGAAGGCACTCCGCAATTCAACGCTATCACAGGCGAGGTGATTTCGACTTGTGGGAATGATGGTTTGTCGTTCGGTGATATGGCGGAATATGCCCGAAAAGTTGGCAATAAAAACTTACGTAAAATGACGTTTCAAGAGCGTGGTTTGATGCTCAAAGCGTTGGCAATGCACATGAATGAGTTACGTAAGAAATATTATCCAATGAGTTATTTGACTGGTGCGACCAAAAGCGATAGTTGGGTAGATATTGAAGGTGGCATCGCAACTTTGTTTGCTTATGCGAGTTTGCGGAAGCAATTTGGGAACGAACCGTATTTTGTGGAAGGCGAACACGCTGCTTTATCAAAAAACGGAACGTTTATCGGGCAGCATATTTTAGTACCTAAACGAGGCGTTGTCGTTCATATTAACGCCTTTAATTTTCCGATTTGGGGAATGTTAGAAAAATGCTCGGTGAACTGGTTGGCAGGAATGCCGACAATCGTGAAACCGTCTGAACATACGTCGTTTTTGACACAGGCATTTGTGGAAGATATTATTGCTTCGAGGATTTTGCCAGAAGGTGCGTTGCAGTTGGTTTGTGGCGATGGGCGAGGGATTTTAGACCCGTTGGATTCGCAAGATGTGATTACATTTACGGGTTCTGCTTCGACTGGTCGAAAGTTGAAGGCAATGCCGCATATTATCAATAATTCCATTCCGTTTACCATGGAAGCCGACTCTTTGAACGCTTCGGTTTTGGGCGAAGATGCGAAACCTGGGACGGAAGAATTTGACTTGTTTATCAAAGAAGTTCGTCAGGAAATGACGACAAAAGCTGGTCAAAAATGTACGGCAATTCGTAGGATTATCGTTCCCGAAAATTTAGTCGAAGACGTTCAAATTGCGTTAAGCAAACAGTTAGCAGCTACAACTATTGGTAATCCGAATAATAAACAGGTTCGGATGGGAGCGATTATTAATAAACAACAAGAAGAGAATGTTCGTAGAGGAATTGCGGAATTAAGCAAAAATTCTGAAATCGTTTTTGGCGGTTTGGATAGCGATTTTAACGTCATTGATGCCGATAGAAATAAGGGTGCATTTATACAGCCGACCTTATTTTTAAATGCCAATCCTTTTAAAAATTTAGCTTCGCACGAAGTTGAAGCATTTGGCCCAGTGAGTACGATTATGCCGTACAAAACGATGGACGAAGCGGTGGAATTGGTGCAAATGGGCAAAGGTTCGTTGGTCAGTTCGATTATTACAAATGATGATAATTTGGCAAAAGAATTTGTCATTGGTGCGGCTTCGCATAATGGACGGATTTTGATTTTAAATAGAGAATCTGCGAAAGAAAGTACGGGTCATGGCGCTCCGATGCCGTTATTGGTTCATGGCGGGCCGGGACGAGCTGGCGGCGGCGAAGAAATGGGCGGTATTCGTGGCGTGAAACATTTCATGCAGCGTTGTGCGATTCAAGGTTCTCCGACTTCGATTACCAATGTCACCAATATTTTTCAGCCAGGTTCAAAATATAAAGAAGCGGTCATTCATCCGTTTAGAAAACACTTTGAAGAAATCGAAATTGGCGAAACCGTTTTTACGCATAAACACACGGTTACAGAAGCGGATATTACTAACTTTGCCAACGTCAGCGGTGATAATTTTTATGCCCATATGGACGCAACTTCTTTGGAAGGAACTATTTTTGAAGGTCGAGTAGCACACGGTTATTTTGTCTTGGCGAAAGCCGCAGGTTTATTTGTCGAACCTCGAAAAGGGCCGGTTTTATTAAATTATGGTTTGGAATCTTGCCGCTTTACAAAACCCGTTTATCCGGGCATGACGATTGGCGTAAAATTCACGGCTAAGGAAAAGATTGACCAAGAGAAAAAAGACGATATTGCAAAAGGTATCGTGAAATTTTTGGTTGATGTCTATGACGAAACTGGAGAAACAGTGGCGATTGCTACGATTTTGACGATGGTAAAAAAGTTGAATCAAGATTAATAAAAAACCGATACGATTTAATCGTAATAAAAAATAAAATAAATGAAAGCTTTAAGTGAAGCAAAAAAAGAATTAGTGGAATTAATGTTTAAAGGACTCGACCACGGCATCGGTTCTATTCAAGATAGCGAAGGCTTATTGATTGCGTTTTCGATTTTTGGACAAGATGAGGAATTAGAAATTGTTCGTTTTGAAACGGATAACGTGGAAGATGGACAAACTCAGGCTCAAGAATATTTGACAAATATGGACGAAAAACCTCCCTTTGCAATCATTGCTTTTGAAGGAATCGTCACGATGGAAGATAAGGAATTTGATGCGATTATTGTCGAAGGTTTTGAGAAAAATGACACGACAGGCTACGTTTTAGCCCAACGATTCGAACGTAAAACGACGAAATCTAAATTTGAAGCGATTGGAAATGC
>Ga0222647_1000218_pt1 | contig 31202 bp, 21 predicted proteins | sample AntAcemetagen333_FD_179864 | JGI IMG/M metagenome (GOLD analysis project Ga0222647, IMG submission 179864) | Saline water microbial communities from Ace Lake, Antarctica - #333 | ecosystem: Environmental > Aquatic > Non-marine Saline and Alkaline > Saline | place: Antarctica: Ace Lake...
CAAATTTTGCCATTATGATGTTCTACGATTTCTTTACATAACGAAAGTCCGATTCCTTGTCCTTCGTGTCTTCGGTCAGTTTTAGCTCTTCCAAAAAGACTAAAAATCACTTCTTTATCTACATCTGTAATTCCTATTCCACTATCTCTAACCTCAAATAAATGACCCTTTCTATATTTCGTAGCTTCAATTCTGATTTCACAAGGATTATCTCCTCGGAACTTTATAGCGTTAGCAATTAAATTTTGGAACAACTGCTTCATTTGCACTTTATGTGCTTTGATGGTTGGTAAGTCACCATAAGTAACCTTTGCTTCACTTACCATAATATCTTTTCTTAACAATACTAAAACAGTTTTTAATTTCTCATTTAAGTCGATGATTTCCCAATCTGCTTCTGCTGACTGTATTTGTGAATATTTTAAAACACCTTCTATTAAATCGTTTGCTTCTTTTGCACCTGTTTGAGCGAATTTCAAATACTCGAATTCATTTTTATAAATTGTAGCAGCTTCTTCGCCTATTTTTTTCGTGAATTTCCGTTTCAAAATTTCTAAATAGCTGATAATCATTCTGAGCGGTGCTTTTAAATCATGAGACACGACATGAGCGAAGGCTTTCAGTTTACGGTTAGACTCTTCCAAGGAACGAGTTCCTTCTTTTAAATCCTGTGATGCGACCGAAGCGAAGTCTTCTAACTTACTATTTGATTCTTCTAAAGCACGAGTTCGTACTTTTACTTTATGCTCTAACCTTTCTCTCAATTTTATCCTTTCCGTAATATCTCGCTGTATCGAGACCCACTGCGTAAAAAAGCCATGTTCATTTGCAATAGGAAAAATTGATAGCTCAACCCAAAAAGATTCCTTATTCTTTTTATAATTTAGAATATCTATTTGAACAGGCTCCCATTTTAGAAATGCTTTTTTCATCTTTCCTTTTGCTTTCTCACTTGTTAATGCTCCTTGCAAAATACGAGGCGTCTTACCAATAACATCCTCCCTCGTGAAGCCCGTTCTCTCACAAAAAGCATCATTGACATAAACTATATTTGGTCCATCAGGATAGTTAGACGGTTCAGCTTGTGTGATGATGACGGAATCTTTTGAATGAGCGACGGCAGCCTCAAACATTCTCAATTTTTCCTCTTTAGCAATCCGTTCTGTAATATCTCTTTGAATAGTTATCCAATGCGTTAGAATTCCTTCTTCATTCTCAATCGGTGAAATAGATAAACTTACCCAAATATTTTTCCCATTCTTTGTTTCATTCCGAACTTCGACATCAATGGATTCCCAATTTTCCATCGCCTGCTTAATATTTTCCATAGTGTCTTCATTCTCATCCGTTCCCCCCATCATCAAAGGATTTTTTCCAATAATATCATCAAAGCTATGACCAGAATAATCCAAAAATGTTTGGTTCGCATAAACTATTGCAGAATTTGGATTTTCAAGAGTACCGACATTCTCAGCAATAATAATCGCCTCTTTCGCGTTATCGAATGCCACATTAAATAAGTTTAGCTGCTCCCTATTTTCGTATATTTTTGTTGTCTCTCGAGCGGAAAAAAAAGATACCTTATTTGTTTCATCATAGACAATATTCCATGAAAACCATTTGACATTACCTTTCTTAGTCAAAAATCTACTGTAAAAAAGTTGTACTGGCACTTTATCCTTTCTATAATTTGACAAAACACTTGTCATTTTTACCAAGTCATCAGCATGCACGAATTTCAACAGTAACTTATCGTCTAAATCATTCAAATCATAGCCAGTTACGCTATTAAATGATTGATTTGTATAAATAATTCGCCCATCTAAATCACAAACACAAAACATCTCTAAACTTAAATCTAAATATTGTTTCAGTTCGATTTTTTGATTAAAAGCATTTTTTAACGAAAGAAAATTTTCTTTTTTTTGCATAAAAAAATAGTGTTGTAATGATATACCAACAGAAGTAGGGCTTATATTGGTATTGGAATTGTTTATATTTGAGTATAATTTTCAGATAAGGTTTAAGGAATTAGTGCCTAATTAGGAATTATAAAAAATTGATAATCAATAATTTAAAACTATCAAAAACTTCTAAACAGTTATATTAGGTATCAAGAATATTAGTATGTCTGAGCCGTTGTTTCAATGGAAATAATAATGGTTTTTAATATCAAAAGGTATTTATCCAATTTATCTCTGCTGCTCGAACCCACTATTTTGAATTGTTCTTTTTATTTACCCTTATTTCGGGTCTTCGCACTGTAAACACGAAATAGTTATTTTCATATTTCTAAATTAATAATTTAATACGTACTCCAATCTATGGTAATTCGTAAATGTCAAAAATATAAATGAGAAACTTAACCTATAAATATTATTTCTGTGACATCTACATAAAAATACTAATCAAAAATTAATCATATTTAAGACTATTTATTGTTTTTAACCATTTGGAACAACCGATTAATATCCATTTTCATCAAAAAATAAACTACCGTTATGTGATACTTTATCTTACTTTATTCTGCTTGAATCGTTCCTATAATTTTCATAAAATCCATCACGGCTTAACTTTATTCATTAAATCCCATAAAACCATCTAACTTTGAACCATTCGTTTATAAATTGATTAAAGCATAGTTTACAATCATTTTCATATTAAAAAACACATGATAACTTTAGACTATTTACAAAATAAATTACCACAATACGGTTACGAATTACAAGAAAACGATGAAACGATCTTTTTTTTAAAAAAGGTAAATCATAGAAATTATCGAGACAAAATGGCGTTTTCAATCATTTTTGTCACTTTAGACGATTATGCAGTAACGTTTGAAGGCTTGAACGAAATGTTGATTCGTCGGGCAGTAAACGCTGGAGCAATTGAAATTCCTGACTTAGAAGCATTTAACATGCTCAAGGATATTATTTATGATACGACGACCGACACGGAAATTAAGGCATTCGAAACCATTTTTCACTTTTTTGAACAACAATTGGTGATTTTGGAAACCAATAATTTTGAGGATAAAACCTATGAAACGGCTGTCGATAATTTGCGTTTGCTGGTCGATGCTGCGAATGCTGCTCCGATGTAGTCGGTGACAGGCGAATCATTGAACAACTTGACGAATGTGAGCCAAATGATGTTCGCAGTACCAAGTATAATTACCAACGGTTTCGGCTAAAGAAAAAACGGTCTGTGTTCGGGCTGAAAAAATCATTTTACAACTCGGCTGCGGTAAGTTGTTTTAATAATTTCGTCCAATTATGTGTGCCTCTGAATAATAGTCAAGGAATTCTCGATTTCATCATTATTCGCATCTGCTAATTCCGCCCACCTATCTTCAAAATACGGGCGAATCATTGGCGAATCTTCTGTTAAAGCGAGTTAAAAACGGGCGGAATCGTTGATACGGCTATATGCAAAATGATGAATGACTTGTCGAACCGTCCAACCATCAGGACGATAAGGCGTATTTAATATTTCTGGATTTATATTTCCCAATTGGATAACTTAAATTTTTCATCGTTGTTTTTTTAGAAAGTTTTAAGGTTTTAAGCATTAGTGAGCGGTGCTGTTTTTGGTAAAAATGGTGTCGGTTCTCCGAACCTCAAAAAACAACTCAAATTTATACTTTCTACAAACTGGTTCGGTTCTCTGAACCTTTTTCGATTGTAACAAGGTTCAGGAAACCGAACCTGCCTGTCCCGGTCTACCCCGAAATCTCGGGGAAACCTCGGGGTTTGTAGCAAAATAATGTTATTAATGATTTTGAGGTTCAGAGAACCGAACCTGCCTGTCCCGGTCTACCCCGAAATCTCGGGGAAACCTCGGGGTTTGTAGCAAAATAATGTTATCAATGATTTTGAGGTTCAGAGAACCGACACCGTTCGCCTTGACAAGGTTTGTACCGCTCACTAATGGTTTTAAGGGAGAATGCAGCCCTCCTCAAAACCTCGTCCCTTATTTTCTTGGAATAAAATAATTAAGTTTGCAAAGTTATCCGATTTCATTATTTACAAAACAGAAAAAGAGATGCCTCCTGAATATTTAATGGCACTAATGCAAAGCATTGAAAGTGGAATCGTTAATTTCCACAAAGAATTTCCGAAATTGATGGATAAAGATGTAGCGTTTATTTATACCAAATTCATCACGTATTACGCTGCCAAAAATGCAGGTAAAAAGGTAGCTGAACCTGAGGTCACCTCGCAATTAAAACAAGATTTGATTGATGATATTTTGAATATTATTGACTTGCGAGAAGAGATGAGAGCTGATATTCAATACATTGATAATCAAAACTATACATCGGGCGGACGAGTTTTTTCGTCATTGGCAAGTTTGTATGCAATGGCGTTCAAACGATTAGAACAATCGGCAAAAACTTGGCGAAAAAGAAACGGACAAAAAGGATATTTGAATTATGTTCAATCATTTCTTTAGTTTTAAGGGACAAGGGATTGAGGGACGAAATTTTAGGCGGAAACTCGCACCTCAAAACTTCGTCTTAAAGCTTGTCCCCCTAAACCTTAAAATTCAAAATTATGAAAATAAGAATCAAAGGAAATTCCATTAGATACCGATTGACTCGCACGGAAGTTGAAGCTTTTAGTGCAGCAGGTTATTGTTCAGAAACAACTGTTTTTAATAAAAGTACGTTTACCTACGCTTTGAAAGCAATTTATGGTATCAACGACTTGACAGCGGATTTTGCTGAAAATACGATTACGATGTACTTATCTGTCTCAGATTGTAAATCTTGGTCAAAAAATAATCGAGTCGGATTTGAGCATAAAATGCAGTTAGAAAATAGCGATACGCTCACGCTTTTATTAGAAAAAGATTTTGCATGTTTGGACGAACGAGGGGAAGAGGAATCCGATAATTACCCAAATCCTAAAGCTTAAATTCATGGCTTTCTGGTTCGATTATTCAATCATTCGTAATGAAACCATGAAACAATCGAAAAACATAATTATGAAATATCTTTTACTAATTATCACTTTCTTTTTCGTATCCATAACGAGTCAGGCTCAATCGTATGTCGAGCAGGAGTTGATTTTGATGCTTTCGCAAGGTATTTCTTTAGAAAGCCTTGAAAATCAATTAAATAGCCTTGATTTTAAAAAGAAAATTTTAGAGGAAAATAAACTTTCAAAATCTAAATTAATACCTAAGAATTGGTTTAAGATTTCAAAGGTTTTATCCAAAACGATGAATATTGTTTTAATCAAAATTGATGAAAATTTAGATGAATTAATCATTGCTCAATCCCTTCAACAATTATCCGAAATTCAATTGGCTCAACTTAATTATATTGGTGAATATCGGGATATTCCGAATGACGCATTGTATGATAAACAATGGGATATGGATATTATTTCGGCTTCGGATGCGTGGGATTTTAGTACCGGTGGCTTGTCTGCCAATGGCGATACGATTGTCGTTTTTGTGATAGATGCGGGGATTGATTTGAACCATGAAGATTTGTCCAATAATATTTGGATTAATCATGCTGAAATTCCAAATAATGGTCTTGATGACGATAATAATAATTATATCGATGATTATTATGGTTGGTATTTAGATGATAATTCGGATAATCACGTACCGAGTTTGCACGGTACTGCGGTTTCCGGAATTATTGGTGCAGAAGGCAATAATGATATCGGCGTGACTGGTATAAATTGGGCTGTAAAAGTTTTGCCCTTTTCGATTGCTGTCCAAAATTTGAGTGTTAGCAATGTGATTACGGCTTATGATTATGCTTTGGAAATGCGACAACGATATAACAATTCGGGTGGATCAGATGGAGCTTATATTGTGGCGACGAATTTTTCAGCAGGTTTTTTGGGTGGTTTTCCACAGAGTTATGCCGTTTTTTGTGAGGTCTATAATCTACTTGGAGAGAAAGGTATTTTAAGCGTTTCCGCCGTTCCTAATAATCCTGATATTAATGTTCACCTCGAAGGTGATATCCCAACATTATGTCCAAGTCCTTATTTGATAACAGTCACAAATACCGATAGTACCGATACTCGAAAGGGCGGTTATGGAATTTATGCCGTTGATTTGGCTGCACCTGGTTCAAATTGTTACACAATTCGACCGATTGATAATTATGGCACTTTTGGAGGAACTTCGTGTGCGACACCACACGTAACTGGTTCGATTGCATTATTACACAGCCTTGATAATGAACTATTCAAACAAGAAATGATTAATGAACCGAATAAAACTGCTTTATTAATAAAATCTATGATTTTGGAAGGTACGGATGCCTTGGATTCTTTAACATTTGCAACCTTGTCTGGCGGTCGTTTAAATCTTGGGAGTTCGATGAGTTTATTGGCAAATTATTATGAAGGTTGGAATGAGGCTTTTAGATTAGTCAATATTTATCCGAACCCTGTGGACGATAAGCTTTACGTAACTTATCAAACGCCTGCAATTGGCAAATTCAATATTTTATTATACAATTCGATTGGACAATTAATTAGTACTTCAGAAAAAGAGGTATCAGAAATTGGTTTTAAATCTTTCCAAATGGATTTATCCAATATGGAAGCTGGCGTTTACTTTTTGCTGTTAAAAAATAATCAAGATACACTGGCAAAAAAAATAATCGTATATTAGAGGGTCTTTATGAAGAATTCATACAGAAACTCGTAAAAAAATACCGAAATTCACCTTCAAGACTACTCAATCACTATAATCTTTTGTTTTATCTGAATGGTCTATTAAATTTGTTCCGCAAAACAATAATTTTCTATTATAATAATTTTACAAATTTGTTTTTTTATAAAACTATCTTCCTATGAGAAATCAGTTACAATTAATTAAAACCTTAACATTTGTTGCCTTGATGTTTTTCAGTTTTGGCAAAGCAAATGCCTCTCACTTTATGGGCGGGGACATTACTTACGTTTGTATCGGTCCAAACCAATACTCGATTGTTGCGAAATTATACCGTGATTGTAACGGTATTGGTTTAGGCAATACAATCAATGTAAACATTGCGTCGGCAAGCTGTGGTTATAATCAAGGTGTGACGTTGTCCAACCTTAATGGTGCGACAAACTCTTACATTGTACCACTTTGTGATCCGAATCAAGATCGTTGTACGAATACAACTGCTGTTTACGGTGTAGAGCAATATTTCTATCGTGGAATCGTGACTTTACCAGCCTGTGCGACTGGTAGTGACTTCGTAATTAGTTGGAGTACTTGCTGCCGTAACGGTTCAATCACAACAGGTGCAGCTAACGCTGGCAACTGGCTTTATGTAACTTTAAATAATACTTTGTCAGAATGTAACAATTCACCTGCGTTCAACTTCGAACCGACTGTTTATCTTTGTTTAGGTCAAAAAAATCACTTTAATAACGGTGTTACCGATGTTGACGGTGACCGTTTGCAGTTTAGCCTAACGAGTTGTCTTGATAATGCAACAACTCCTGTAAATTACGATTCTGGTTTTTCACCCACAAATCCTTTGACTAATAATTTCATTCAAATTGATGCACAAACTGGTCAATTCGATATAACGCCTACGGCTTTGGAAGTTGGGGTTATTTGTATTAAAGTTGAAGAGTTTCGCTCAAATGTTAAGATTAGTGAGACGATCCGAGATTTACAGTTTACGGTTGTGGATTGTGGTGCAAATAATTTACCTGTACTTTCGGGTTTCAATGGAACGGCATCTTCTTTGGGTACAACAGGTTCTTACACTTACACTGGTTGTGTGGGCCAAAGTATTGCACTTAATATTGCTTCTTTTGATGCACAAGGTCAGCCTTCAATTGCTTCTCAAAACATTGTAATGAGTTGGGGAATTGGTATATCAAAAGCAAGTTTCATTATCGATGACACATCAAGCACCTTACCTTCGGCTAAGTTCCGATGGACACCTACGGCTGCAGATGTTGGTACAAGGTTCTTCACAGTTGGTATTCGAGATGATGCTTGTACTTTTAACGGTATCAGTGTATTTACTTATAAGGTTGTCGTACAAGCAAGTGGTTTGAATTATTCCCCGAATATGCCAACGGATACAACAATATGTGACACAGTAAGTACTTTAGTCATTGACATTAACCAAGGAAACTTTGGCCCTGGGTATCAGTTTTACTGGAGTACAAATGCGAGTGACTCTGTTTTAAGTTGTTATAACTGTATCGATCCAATATTAACACCGACTCCAGGATTTCAAGGAACTTACGAAGTCTATATGACTTACAGAAACCTTGGTTCAACAACCGGTTGTACTCTGAAAGATACTTTTAGTGTAGCTGTAGAGGCTTGTGGTATTATTGATGCGACGAATCCGATTGATAAATTAGTTCAGCGAGTTGCGGTATATCCAAACCCACTCACGACGAATGCACTTTTGACATACAACTTGAGTCAACAGTCAGATGTCATGGTTGAAGTTTATGATATGTTGGGTAAACGTGTCGGGGTATTGGCAAACGAGACGCAAGACAGTGGCGAGCATCAAATACAAATTGGCGATGTGATTAATCAAGTCAAAGGTATTTACTTTGTTCGATTATCCGTTGATGGTCAGTCGATTACGAAAAAAATTATTGTACAATAATTTTGATTACTAAGGTTAAAATGAAGAAAGATGCTCGAAAGCTAATGTTGCTTTTGAGCATCTTTTTTTTTGTTTTTTTAATAAAACGGTCAAACCAAGTAAATTACTAAACAATCAAAACCCCATTTTCGTCTGTCGTCAAAACATCGCTCATATAATTAAAAAATGGTCGCATTGCTTGAAGACCGTTGACCACTTTTTCTAAAAAATCAGGATTCGTCACTTCTTCATCTGTAAAACGTTGGCGTAATAAAAATTGCTTATACCGTAATAAATCTATTGATTCGTGATCTTTAGCGTAGCCTCTCGGAGCCGTTTTTACTTTGTCGCCTTTTAATTCACCAAACGTCTTTTTGAAATTTTCATGATTAATAATATCTCGAAGCGATTGAGCATCAAAGGCAATTTCTTGACGAATTCTCCCCAAATCTTCCTTATTAGGCCCCCAAAAACCGCCACCTAAAAATGAATTTCCTGATTCAATATGCAAATAATAGCCGCCTCGAAGTAGCTTTGTCGCCCGTAGCAAACTACAACCAAGGTAATTTCGATAAGGCGTTTTGTCTTTTGAAAACCGCACATCACGATAAATTCGATGGACTTTCAATCGGTCAATATGGTCGATTTTATTCATTTCTTCAAGCAGAAGATTACCAAAACCTTTGAAATTCGTTTTTATCGTTTCATAACGAGGTTTGTTTTCGGCAAACCAATCTCTATTATTATTAATACTTAAATCTATTAAAAATGCTAAAGTTGAAGGAGGTATAAAAGTCATATTTTGAATGATAGATTATAAATTAATTTTAATCTCAACGATTTACTTTCATGAAAAATAACCCTGAAGTTTTAATAAGGTTTGGTTTTTTGATAAATCCCATGGAAAATTAAATTTCTGTTCTTGCTGAATATTTTTTGTGCCTGCCCAAATTTCTCGGTAGATGAAATATTGAAGCGTCGAGGTTACCACAAACATCAACACGTCAACACAAAAACATAAGCTATATCTAATTTTCGTTTTATCACGGGATTTGTCAAAGAACCGAAGGTTTTAGTAATTTCATATTCGCTTATCCAAAAGCAAGTTACAAGTTCTAAATCAAAAAACTTACCTTTCTGCATTTCAACTAATTAAATCTTAAAGAAACGAAAAACTTAGTTGTTAAAAAAATGACTCTTTGGCAATTTATGCAAAATATAGGGATTTCATAGCTGCTGATTTAGCTACAGCAACAGTTGTAGGAATTTACGGCAGCTAAAATATCCATTACTGTCAGAAATTGTCAAAAAGCTAAAATAAAAATATCGAACAGGTCAAAACAATTCTACAAAAACTAATACAACGCCTTGAAAACCATTTTATTAAATCAAAATCAAAATTACTTTTAGACGATTTAAATAGCTCTAAATGGTGGTAATTATTTTCAACATTAATACTTATTGTCACAAAAAAAAGACTACCTATTACTAAAAATCCGTTTTATATCGAAAGTTATACAATTAATAAGATACATTAATATCTTTTTTTTTGGTCTATCTGCTTGATATTCTGTAACCTTGTTAATCTATCGAACGAGATAAACCTCAGAAATGTTCAACAAAAAACTTCACGTATATGTAATTCCTAATTTATATAAAGTAACCTGTTTTTTATTGTTTTTTATGTTAGCTGCTTTTGTTTCAACCGCTCAGTCGGAATATGAACGGGAGTTATTATTGTGTCTGGATACCGCATCCTCAAATTTAATTCGTTCCAAAATTTACAGAGGTTTGTCAGCCGAAGCCAATAATACAAACCCAAATAAGGGTTGTGAATACGCAGAGAAAGCTTTAACACTTGCTGAGCGAGCTAAGGATATGTATAGTGAAACTTATGCTTATTATTCTTTAGGTTACTGCTTATATCTTAAATCGCAATATAAGACTGCCCTGCCTTTTTTCGAGAAAAGTTTAGTCTTATCCGAAAGCATAAAAGATACCGCTGTAATCATACTTTCATTATCCGTACAGGGAAATATTTATAGCTTTTTTGGACAGCATGAAAAAGGAGTTGCCCTGATAAGAAAGGCTTTAGGCTTAGCTTTGAATATAAGGAATCAATCCAAAATAAGTCTGGCTTACAACGATTTAGGAATTATGTATCTCGAAACTGGAGCTTATGAAGAGGCAGAATTTTTCTTAAAAAAAGCTAAAAAAATTGATATTGCCTCGAATGATAAATATGGTTTAGACCGTACTTTGAATAATCTTTCTTTGATTTATACCGAAAGAGGGCAGTTTGAATTGGCTTTATCAACCCTTTATTCGAGCATCGATACAGGATATGATAAGGCGAGTTTAGATTACGGAATTTATTCCAGTAATGTTGGAGATATACTTTATTCGATGGGACAGTATGATTCCGCATTAGTCTATTATTTAGATTATTTGAAAATAAGCCGAGCGTACGAAAGCCAATTAGATGTGGCCTACGCATTAGGTCAAGTCGCTCACGCTCAGTTAGATATGGGTAACTCAAGTCACGCCTTGCAAAATCGAAAAAAGTCAAATTCTATTTATAAAGAACTAAATGTAAAAATCTATTTGAGTTCAGGTTTGACTGCTTTGGCAAAAATATATATTAAACAAAAAGATTACAATCAAGCAAAAGAAGCGTTACAAAAAGCGGAAATAATTAATAAAAGTATCTTTAATAAGAAACAAAAGGGAGAAATTTTAAAACTAAAAGGAGAATTATACTTTACACAGAAAAAATTCAATACTGCCATTTCTTATTATAAGAAAGCCCTGAAAATTTTCGATGAAATAGAGAGTAAATCAAATTATGCGACGACTTTATATCGTATCGCTTTGGCAGAATATCAACTGGAAAATTATCAGGCTGCCATTGACAACGCATCCCTTAGTTTGCGACTCATTCAAGCCTCAAAGTATAAATCCTATCTTGATGATTTATATGAAATATTATCCAAAAGTTATGCTGCGGTTAATAATTTTGAACAAGCGTATTATTATCAATCCGAACTCAAAAGTATTCAAGATAGTTTGCTGACTTTAAAAAAAACCAACCGATTTGCAGCGTTACAAACCGAGTTTCAGGTCACTGAAAGAGAAAACGAAAATAAGATGCTAAAATCGGCTCAAGCCCAAAGTAAAATCACTATCCAACACAGAACGATTATCGGAATTTCCCTCGGATTCGGATTGTTAATCGTTTTGATACTCACAGGTTTTCTGATAAGTACGAACAACCAAAAACGGGAGTATAATGAGGTTTTAGAAAGCAGAGTAGAAGAGCGAACAGAGGCTTTACAAATCGCTAATAATGACCTTCAAAAAACCAATAAGGAGTTGGAGCGATTCGCCTACATCGCTTCACACGACCTAAAAGAACCACTTAGGAATATTGCGGGTTTTGCCTTTTTATTGAAACGAAAAGTTCACCATTTATTAGATGTCGAAGCATTGGGATATATGGAGTTTATCCTTCGAGGAACAAGACAGATGAACGAACTTATCGTCAGTGTTTTAGAGTTTTCAGGATTGAGTGGTGGTATTTTAAGATTAAAAGAAATGGATACGAACGCCGTAATTGAAATCGCTTTAGGCAGTATTAAACAAGCATTAAAAGAACGAAATGTCGAAGTACAAATAGCTAAATTTCCCAAAATTATCGCTGATGAATCCAAAATATCTTCAATCTTCAAAAACCTAATTGAAAATGGAATCAAGTATAATAAAACAACAAATCCTATCATCAATATCGGTTATGAATCCGACGAAACCAATCATATTTTATCTGTAAAAGATAATGGAATTGGCATCGAACAAAACTACAAAGATTTGATTTTTGAGATGTTCAAACGCTTACACACCAAACAAGATTATGAAGGAACAGGTATCGGTTTGGCTTTTTCTAAAAAAGTCATCGTGCAGCACGGCGGCGAAATTTGGTTAGCAGAAAGTGACCAAAATGGTTCAACTTTCAAATTTTCAATTCCAAAAACGATTCACCAATAAGGAAGACCAAAAGCGACTTTCCAACACCTTTTTTCGTTACTTTTGAGTTATAGTGATGATAATGGTAAAAACTCAAAAAATAGCGAAACGTATAATTACAAACCTGACAGATTTAAAAAACCTGTCAGGTTTTTCGTTGTTCTTTTTCCTTTTTTTATTAATAAATAATTCCGCTTTCGCTCAAATTAACGGCAATCAACAAACCCGTGAGGTTTCAAAAATCTCACAGGTTTCTAATATTCAAATAAAACATTTTACCGATTTTCAATCCGATACCTTATATTTGGATAGTTTAACTATTTTACCTAATAGCTTGATTATTAATGATTTAACGAATCAAAAACGCCTCGATTCCACCGATTTTAAGTTAGAAAACAATTATTTATTAAATTTAAAAAAAGCGACTTTCGTCAAGTTAAAAATCACGTATCGAATTTTTCCGTTTGACATCGGTTTTGCAACTTTTCGTAAAGATTCGACATGGCGAGGATTGGACGAGGGCGAGAGAATCGCAGGGTTTGAGTACAATCCTTATGCAAATAATCAAGGCATTATCGAAGCACCAGGATTGAGTTACAACGGGAGTTTTGAGCGGGGTATTTCGTTCGGTAACAATCAAGATTTAGTCGTTAATTCTAATTTTAATTTGCAAATGGCAGGAAAGTTAGGGGACGATATTGAGATTTTGGGAGCTATTTCGGATAATAATATTCCGCTTCAAGCAGAAGGAAATACGCAACAACTCAACGAATTTGACCGCCTTTTTATCCAACTCAAACGCAAGGATGTCAAACTGACCGCAGGCGATTACGAACTCAAACGCCCCGACGCTTATTTTATTAATTATTACAAAAAACTGCAAGGTTTAACTTTTGAATCTGATTTTGAACTCGGAAAAGGTACTTTGACGAGTTCCGCAAGTGCGGCAATTTCGAGAGGGAAATTCGGTCGAAATACCTTGGCGACACGAGAAGGCAATCAAGGGCCCTACAAATTATTGGGCAACGATGGCGAGTTATTTATCATCGTGCTTTCGGGAACGGAACGTATTTTTTTGGACGGGCAATTACTCAATCGTGGGCAGGAAAACGACTACATTATCGACTACAATCGGGGCGAAATTAGTTTTACCACCAATCGTTTGATTACCAAAGATGTGCGAATTATTGTTGAATTTGAATATACGAATAATGAATATCAACGGTCGCTTTTAGCTTTAAACTTGGGTTACGAAACCGAAAAATTCCGCCTACATTTGAACGCTTACAACGAACAAGACGGCAGAACGCCAACGATTCAAGGCGAATTGAGCGAAGTACAGAAAATAGCATTGGGCAATATTTCTGATGCGACCGGTAGTGCGTTTGTTACAAGCGTTGACACCGCTGTATTTCGCATGGATAGAATTTTATATAAAATGGTTGATACGTTGATAAATGGCTTTTTTTTCGATAGCGTTTTGGTCTATTCAACGAGCCGAGATAGTGCCTTTTTTGAAGCGATTTTTTCGGAAGTTGGTTTAGGAAATGGCAATTATATTCGCTTGCAATCTTCGGCGAACGGAACGGTTTTTCGTTGGGTTTCGCCCGATTTAATCACTGGACAACCGCAAGGAACGCACGAACCGATTATCAAATTAGTCGCTCCAAATCGCCAACAAATGTTCGCTTTGGGTGGTGAATATCAATTGACAAAATCCTCCAAAATTTGGTCGGAAATTGCATTAAGCAACCGAGATTTGAACCGTTTATCGAATGTTCAAAGTAAAGATAATTTAGGTTTGGGTTTTAATTTAGGCTACGAAAATCGGTTAGAATTCGGTAAAAAGGATTCGACGAAAGTCAAAAAAAATGAATTGACGCTTGCCGCAAATTATGAATTTATACAAAATACTTTCAATCCTTTGAATCCGTATCGAGGTCGAGAATTTACACGAGATTGGAATACAACTGGTTTGGATAGAACAGATGAACACATCGTTACGGCAGGGTTTACGTTGAAAAATTCAAAAGTTGGTACGCTAAAATATGACTTTTCGACTTTCTTAAAAGATAGTTTATACAACGGTTTTCGGAACTACGCCGTCTTTTCTGCACGACCCAAAACGTGGGATATTCGATTGGAAATGAACTACTTAACGACCGAACAATTGAGCGGCAACTCGACTTTTTTTCGTCCAAAATTTAATATTTCCAAAACTTTTACAAACCTCAATAATTGGCAAATTGGAGCCTATGGCGAACGAGAAAAAAACCAGCGTTTTGGGCAAAATACCGATACGCTTGCCGCAACGAGTTTTTATTACGATGTTATTCAAAGTTATATCAAAAGTCCGCAAAAAAACGATTTTCAAATGACATTGAATTATCGACAACGAACGGATTTTTTACCAAAAGAAACCACTTTTTTAGCAATCACAAAAGCGGACGAACTCAATTTGCAAGGCGAGTGGAAAGATGGAAATACCTCAAATTTGCGGTTTAATTTGACCTACCGAAACCTAAATATTACCGATTCCGCTTTGACGAATATTGAACCACAAACGACGTATTTGGGTCGAATCGAATACGCATTAAACCTAAAAAAAGGGTTGTTTCGGTCGAATACGACTTACGAAATTGGCTCAGGACAGGAGCAGAAAATTCAGTTTAATTACCTCGAAGTTCCTGCGGGACAAGGCGTTTATACTTGGATTGACCGAAATCAAGACAGCATCAAACAAGTTGACGAGTTTGAATTATCGGCTTTTCAAGACCAGGCGAATCATATCCGAATCGCAACGTTTACGAATGAATTTATCCGCACAAATACGGTTCAATTTAACCAAAGTCTGGGTTTAAATCCAAAAGCGATTTGGTACAAAGCAGAAGGATTCAAACATTTTTTATCCAAATTTGCAACGCAATCCGCTTGGCAAATTAACCGTAAAGTTTTGATTTCGCCCGACGTCGTGGCATGGAATCCGTTTCAGACCGAAATATCGGATACAGCTTTAGTTTCGCTTACCGCAAATGTCCGTCATTCCTTATTTTTCAACCGAACCGACCCGAAATTTGGGGCAGAAATTGGCTATTTTAACAACGGCAATCGAGTTATTTTGACGACAGGTTTTGAAAGTCGCAGCCGACAAGAAACGTATTTAGATTTGCGTTGGAATATTACGAAAAGTTTAAATTTTAAATTAAAAACAGCTTTTGGCAAATTGGCAAACGATTCTGAATTATTTAATACAAGAGATTATTCGATTGACTTTCAAGAGTTTGAACCCGAATTATCACTTTTCGCATTTGATAGAACGCTCCGAACTTCCGTAAAATATCGGTACAAAAAAAGTTTTAATACCTTAGAAAATACCGGCGAAATGGCGACCGCCAACGAAGGAAAATTGGAATTGACGTACAACAAAGCCACCAAAAGCTCGTACCGTTTGAATTTTAGTTATGTCAATGTCGATTACACTGGCGTTGCGAATACGCCCGTTGAATTTACGATGTTAGAAGGTTTGAAAAATGGTCAAAATTTTATTTGGAATCTAACTTTTAACCGCTCAATTGCAAGAAATATTCAATTGTTGATGACTTATGAAGGTCGAAAAACAGGAGAAGCGAGTGTGATTCATGTGGGGAGGGCGAGTGTTCGGGCGAGTTTTTGATTTGTGGAAAGGAGACAAAAAACCGTCATTCCGACGAAGGTCGGAATCTCCTGCGAGCAACGGCTCTCAACTTTTTAAAGCTACTTTGGATGGGTAACTTTATTAATATTGAGCCTTTGCAAACATGAGACTCCGACATTCGCAGCAGTGACGGAAGACTTTTATTTTATCAATACAAAAAAAATCACCCTTTCTTCAACCGAACCGTCAGCCATGGCTTCGCAAAATGATACTTTTCTAATGTCAAAAAATTAGAAAATCGAGGTAGAATCACTGATTTCCTGCGGCTGCCGACATTGATGACCAGTTCGTCACCATATTTTTTTACCTCAATTTCACCGTCTTCGACGAATTGCAATTTTAGTTTTATTAGAAATGCCTCTTTCGTTTCAAGGACTTCAAACGGTTTTTCGTTATAAAAAATCTGTGCAGGGTCTTCGCCTTCATAAATCGAATCCCCGATTTTATTCAATAATTCTAAACCAAAAACTTCCTCCCCTTGATGCCCAACTTTGAAAATCGGTAAAGGCGAAAACGTATCTTCAATTTCTTTCAAATATTTAGTTTGAGCTTTTACATATTTTGAAAAAACGCCAACACCAGCTTCTTCGGGCAGAATCCGATTTACGATAATCGCATCGACATTATAACCATATAATTGCAAATACGTATAAGCCCGTTTTGCTTCTTGAATGACCATTCTTTCAGGGTTTGCAACGATTCTGATGGAACAAATATCTGGATTCAAAAATACTTTTTGGATACTTTCTAATTTATCAAATAGGTTTTCCAATTCTTCGTAACCTTTATCCAACGGTACGCCTGTCGTTCCTCGCACGACTCGACCGAGCGTTTTAATCGCCAATTTTTGTCCTGGAAATGCTTTGGTCAGCCAAGATTTCATCACTTGTGGCAAACTCAAAAGGGTCAACGTTTCACCTGTCGGAGCGGAATCAATGATGATTAAATCATAATCACCTTCCCGATAATATTTTTCCAACCACAAAAAAGCTGAAGCCTCTTCCATACCTGGCAAAACTGATAACTCTTCCGCCACGACGTTATCCACGCCACGCCATTTGAAAATCGTCAACATCAATTGCCGCATATTTCCCCAATGTTTTTTCATGGAATAATACACATCAAACTCTTGTGCGTACAAATTCAGAGCAATTTCCATTGGTTCGGGCGACAAATCTACGTTCAACGCATCAGATAAACTATGTGCTGGATCGGTCGAAATGACTAACGTTTTAATACCTTGTTGAGCCGCTTTTAATGCAGTTGCTGCGGCGGTCGTTGTCTTTCCAACGCCACCCTTTCCTGTAAATAGTATGATTCGCATATTATTTTTTTATTTTTTTTACAATTCTGCAAATTTACGGCTATTGAAAGAAGTTTTAAGATTGTTTAGATGAAAATTGATAAAAATCAGTTCTACCACAAAACCCTGAAAGGGTTGAATATGAATAGTCATAGGTTGTACCTATGGAAAAAAACGAAAAAAAGGTTGAACGTTCTAAGAACATTCAACCTTTCAAATAAATAATATAATAATAAAGTCAATACCCCGACCTCGTCATTCTTCTTGAAGCTCTTTCTCTCGAAACTTCATTTCGATATTGCAATTGTTGGTTTTTCTTCGCTTTATCGCTATTTTCAAAAGAAATTAAATAACCATTACCGTCTTTTTGAAGGGTAATTTGACTTGGAAAATCGGATTTTGGATTTTCAAAAATCGCTATACCGTTGATATAGCTCACTAATTCAAATTTCGTTGGTGCTTTTCCTTGTTCAAAACTTGCGATATAATACACACGGTTTCTAATTTCTTTGATTTCCATTTGTTCGACATATAACGTATCGCCATTTTGAATCAAAAAACCTTTTGCGACCAATGTTTTTTTGTCGGTTTCTTCCCATTTTTCGTAGGACAAACCCAATGTCGTATTATTCGACCAGCCACCTTTTAACCAAGAAAAAGTACGAATTGTCGGCTTTTCAGCTTTTGCCTTTTTTACTTCTATTTCTGCTAATTGTCCGTCACCACCGTTATAAGAATTGCTATTAGTTTTAGTATTTTCCTCATGTTTTCGAGCGGTAGCAACTTGTTTTTTTTCAGTATTTCCAATCACGCCGTCACTTGAATTCGTAATAATTCTATCATCAAAATTATAATACCTTTCTTTTGCTAAATCAGCACCTGCAATGGTTTCTTCCGTCATTTCCGCTTCCGTATTGACTTCCGAAATTGCAGGTTTTGCAGTCGTTAGTTTTGGCTTAGAAGCAGGAACTGAAACCGTTGAAGCGGGTTTCAGTTTTCTTTCAGTCGCAGCATCAGCTTTCGGTTTACCTCCTATAACCGTATTATCCACCACAATTATTTTTTCTTTTTTAATAATTACTGGTTTTGTTTCCGTTGGAATTTCCTCCTCTGCTGCCTGTTGTTCTTTTTCGATAGATTCTGGAGCATATTCTTGCCGCCAATCCGAGGTATTATCTGTTACGTTAAATTCTGTCGTTTGCTCGTTCAAAGCAATGGCTTCTTCTTTAGCGTTCCTTTCTGCCATCAACGTATCGCCATCCCGAAACAACGCAATAGCCGAAATCATTGCCACTACTGCAACAACGGCAGCAGCAGTAGAGATATAACGATAGATTCTACGTGTACTTCTGACTTTTTCTTGGTCGAGTTTTTCTTCCAATTTTGCCCAAGCACTACGAGGAGGTTGCTCATCTAAAAGATGTTCGTTATCTCTAAAAAGGTTCGATATGTGGTCATTTTCTTGGTACATTTCTGGTAAAATATAAAGTGAAAGTTTTTTTAATTTTAATTTGATATTTTAATTTTAATTATTTCTCATCTTCGTCCTGCTGCATAACTATCAGGATAATTTTTTTCAACCAATTCTCTCATTCGTTTTTTTGCTAAAATTAATTGCGATTTGGAAGTATTGATACTAATATCCAAAATTTCGGCAATTTCTCGATGTTTGTAACCTTCAATTACGTAAAGATTAAAAACAGTTCGATAGCCTGTCGGCAATATATTTAACAAGCCTAAAATGTCCTGAGCCGCCAAATCGTGTTCGACCACAGGCGGTGCTGAAATCGTTATATTTGAAATTTCGACCGACAATTTGAAATTATTATTTTTTCGCAACAACATCAATGATTGATTCACCATAATTCGACGAATCCAACCTTCAAAACTTCCATCACCTTTGAACTTATCAATATTCGACAAAACCTTATAAAACCCTTCAATCATCACATCTTCAGCGTCATCATAGCTCTTCACATAACGCCGACACACACCAAACATTTTTGGCGAGTAGCGGTCGAAAAGCAACTTTTGCGCTCGACGGTCTTTGGCTCTACATTTTTCTATTAATTCTTGTTCTGTCACTGGTTTTGGCAATTTTATTTAGATAATCGTTTGGTTATGGAATATCAAAAATCAGTACGCTTCGCTAAATTATGACTTCTTAATCGAAAATTCTACTGAGGTAGATGTAAACTAAGGGTTTTTTGGTGTGTCCATTTAATTGTACGTAAAAAAAGTAAATGAATTATTCCAAAATCTTATGAATGAACGTGGAATGATTTGACGTTTTGAAATAATCGTTTGAATATATTTTTAGCGTTTTGTAAATGCTCAGATTACAGTATTATTTTTTTAATTGGATAAGAAACATTTATGAAATTTGAACAGACTATACCAGCATTTTTGCATTCTTAAACGTTTCCTTTTTTGAATTAAGAAAGACATTTTATAGATATTTCACCAAAAACCTATAAAATATCTTTTTATACAGCTTAACTTTGCACTTTATTAAACTAAAATTACCATGATTCAAAAAATTGTAAGTAGCACCTTTTTAGTATTTTTTTCTTTCGTTGTCATCGCTCAAGATATTGCGATTGGTGACTGGAAAGCACATTTACCATTTCGTAAAGGTATCAGTGTAACGCAGAGCGAAACGGAAGTATATTTAGCGTTTGAGTCGCAAATTGCGATTGTGGATAAAGCAGAATTTTCTATTGATAAACTAAATAAAGTCAATGGATTAAGTGACGTAAGTATTCAAGCAATTAAATATAATGAAAGTAAAAAAATCTTGGTTGTCGCTTACGAAAACGGTAATCTTGACCTGGTTAAAGAAAGTGAAATTATCAATATTAATCAAATTAAAGAAACGCTAACCTATAATGATAAGGCGATAAATCACATTTCGTTTAGTGGTGATTATGCGTATTTGGCGTGTAATTTCGGTATTGTACAAATCAATATGATTCGGAACGAAATCAAGGGTACGTTTCCTTTTACGAACCCTAAAAAAGTGAATGCAACGGTCGCTTCAGGTAGCAAAATTTATGCGTTTACGGACGAAGGCATTTTTGAAGGTGATACGATGTTAAACCTCTTGGATTTTTCAACATGGCGAAAACACGATGATACGGATGGACGTTGGCAGAGCAGCCGTTCGTTGAGCGCAACTTTATTTCAAGGCGTAGTTTATGCCGATATTAGCGATACCTTGATGCGTTATGTTGATAATAAATGGGAAACTTTTGAAGTCTATGAGTGGGCAGGAAGTGGTTTTGATACGCTTTCGCAATTTTATAATCCCAGTTATAATATAAAATATATCGAGCCGGATTATAATGAAAATGCAATCGTAATCAGTTGGGAAGGAAAAACAGGCCCCGCTCGGATGACCTCCTTAAGTCTGGATAGGACTTATTTCATTAATTATAATCCAACTTATTTTGCAGATATTAATCAAGCGATTGTTGACCAAAATAATCGTTGGTGGATTACCGACGAATTCCGTGGAAGTAGTTATTACGCGGATGCTTATGTCGCTATAACGCCGAATGCACCTTATAATAAAGGTGTTCAAGGTTTGGCAATAAAGGATAGCAAGGTCTGGGTCGCAGGTGGAACAGTTGAAAACTGGACAGGAACGGGAGATAATTCAGGAACTTATCTTTTGGATGAAGGTTTTTGGAAACGGTATAGTTCAACCGATTACTCGGAATTAGCCTCCATTCCTGACCATATTCGTGTCGCAACGCACCCAACAAATGATAAGGTTTATTTAGCAACTTTTGGCGATGGTATTGTCGAAATTGATGGCGATAATATTACCATTTTTAAAGAAAATTCTTCTTTGCAAACCGATGTTTTAGACCAAACAAAATATAAGGTTTCGGGAATCGCATTTGACGATGCAGGGAATTTGTGGTGTAGTAATTTTGGGGCTTCCCGCCCAATTTCAGTACGAAAAACAGACGGCACTTGGGAAAGTTTCAACGCTCCAGGTCAATTCCAACGCATCGTTGACGTGGTGGTGGATTTTAACGGTTACAAATGGTTTGCAACCAAAAGTAGTGGAAACGGAAATGGTATTTTAGTTTTTGATGAAGGTGATTTGAATACCACAGGTGACGAACGCTATGCGATTTTGACGGCAGATAATTCACAATTACCCAATAATGATGTAATCAGTTTGGCGGTTGATTTGGACGGTGAAGTTTGGGTCGGAACATCGCAAGGAACAGCACTTTTTGAATGTACCTACGACGTTTTTGATGGTACTTGTCCAGGTCGTCGTGTCGTGGCTTCGGCAAACGATTTTGGAGATTATCTATTAAAAACACAAGTTATTAACGCTATTGCGATTGATGGTGCGAATAGAAAATGGTTCGGTACTTCGGCAGGAATTTTTGTTCAATCCGAAGACGGGCAGGAGGAAGTTTTGCGTCTGAATGTGAATAATTCTCCACTTTACAGCAATAATATTACGGCTTTAGCAATTGACGATAAAACGGGAGAAGTTTATATCGGCACAGATAGAGGATTGATTTCTTACAAAAGCAACGCTACAAAAGGTACAGAAATACATGATGAAACCGCCATTTTAGCATATCCAAACCCAGTTCGCCCCAATTATGAAGGGCAAATTGCGATTCGTGGCTTAGTCGAAGAAGCAAATGTGAAAATTACGGATATTAATGGTACAATGATTTTTGAAACCCAAGCCTTTGGCGGTCAAGCAATTTGGGACGGAAAAGATTATAACGGACGAAAAGCCGCAAGTGGGGTTTACTTAGTTTTCAGCAGTCGAAAAGATGGTTTAGATGCTATTGTAACGAAAATTTTATTTTTGAATTAGTAATAATGTGACGACAAACCTTATAGGTTTGTTGTCAAGGAGTTACGATAATTTTATTTTCTGTATTTAATTCCTAAACGAAATATTCTAATACGCCAAATTAACATCAACGATGAACATTTTTACAGACGAGTATTTTATGAAAAAGGCTTTACAAGAAGCCGAAAAAGCGTATGCTGAAGGCGAAATTCCAGTCGGTGCGGTCATTGCGGCAAATCAGCAGATTATTGCGAAAGCACATAATCAAACCGAACGATTGCAAGACGTGACGGCACACGCAGAAATATTGGCAATTACGGCAGCTTCGGACTATTTAGGTACAAAATACTTGACCGATTGTACACTTTACGTTACGCTCGAACCTTGTCCGATGTGTGCCGGAGCTTTGGCTTGGTCACAAATTGGGAAAATCGTATTTGGAGCACCTGATGTAAAAAGGGGTTTTTCTTTAATTGAAAATCAATTATTACATCCTAAAACAATTATCGAAAGAGGAATTTTAGAAACAAAAAGTCAAGAGTTATTAAAACGTTTTTTTAGAGAAAAACGGAAATGATTAAAGCAATCAATCAAAATTAAAAAAGCAGTTAATCGTCATGATTAACTGCTTTTTCTGAAACGATAAACTGGCAACTGAATACTGCCAACTCTGAAGTGATAGAAATAAAGGCTCTTTGACAATTTCTGCACGTAGCGGCTACTTTAGCTTCCGAAAAGTCTCAAAATCCTTGCGGCAGCTAAAGACAGCCGTTACGAAAATCTCAATTTATTCGAATTTTGCAGAAATTGTCAAAGAGCCGAAATAAAAAAGGCGTACCTCCATTCGAGATGAATGTGGTACGCCAACACAATAAACAATTCCCATCTTTATGCAGAGAACGATGTTCCGCATCCGCATGTATCTTTAGCATTGGGATTACTAAATGTAAACCCTCTGTTGTTTAAACCACTTATGAAATCAATCTCAATTCCCATTAAATATAGTGCATGAGCTTTCTTCATATAGACTTTAATTCCGTTTTCGGTAAACTCATTATCATCGTCTTGTTTCTCATCGAAACCTAATACATATGAAAACCCTGAGCAGCCTCCTCCTTTAACACCAACTCTCAACCCTAAATCTTCTCTAAGTTCTTGAGAAGTCTTTATATTTTCTAGCTGTTGAACGGCACCTTCTGTTAAGGTTATTGGTGAAGTTATAACTAATGTATCTTGCATATTTTTATTAATATTTTAAATACAGTGCAAAAATAGCACAATTTTACTAATTAAAAAATTTTATTATCATCACAAACAATTTATTTGTTAATTAAGTTGCCGCAAAATAAGCTTTTTTTTTGAATATTTGCTAAGAAATTGGTAAATTGTTTTAAACGCTTTACTACCTTTCACTTCGTAAATAATTGATAATCAAAAAATTGAGTCGTTTTATCAAAATATACACCTCTCTTGAACGAACATATAATTTACTAATTACGTCATCCTATTTTTATAAATACTGTGACTATCTTTTTTGATTATTTCCAATAAATTTTGACAAAACACCTATAATACGACCATAAATTAGATACAAAATCAATTTTTTAATTATTCTTGTACCGTGTACCGTGTACTTTCGATACAAAAAATAAAAATATGAAAAAATTATTGTTCTTCCTAATACTAACTGCAATCGGAATAAATACGAATTCCGCTCAATCATGGCAAAATAAAATTGACGACCGTCTCGCAATTTATAACAGCTCAACCGACAAATTTGAATTTTTAATTCAATTTATCGAGCAAGGTGATGTCGGACAGGCAAAATTCCTAACAGATAAAACAGATAAAGGGACTTTGGTCATGGAACGTTTGCAGAAAAATGCGATACAATCGCAAGCAGAAGCAATTAATATTTTAGAATATAAAGGATTACCATTTCAAAGTTTTTGGGTCGCCAATGTAATTTGGGTGTATGCCGATTATGAAATGGTCAAAACGATGGCACAACGACCAGAAATCAAACGCATTTCTGAAAATTCAAACATGAGAATCATTGAGCCAATTCCAGCAACGGTTGATGTTAATAAAAACCCTGAAATACAATGGGGCATTTTAAAAATGAATGTGGACGATGTTTGGGAAATGGGCATCAGAGGGCAAGGCGTCGTCATTGGCGGACAAGATACCGGCTACGATTGGCAGCATGAAGCTTTAAAAAATAAATATCGTGGTTGGAATGGAACAAATGCCGATCATAATTACAATTGGCACGATGCCATTCATGATTACGACCCAAAACATCAAACACAAAATAATCCTTGCGGCTTGGATGTGACAGAACCTTGTGATGACAGTCGTCACGGCACACACACGATGGGGACGATGATTGGCGAAACCGATGATTTGAAAATCGGTGTCGCTCCCGATGCGACTTGGATGGGTTGCCGAAATATGGAAAGGGGCTGGGGAACGCCGCAAACCTATTTGGAGTGTTTCCAATGGTTTTTGGCACCGACGGATTTGAATAACGAAAATCCTGACCCGTCAAAAGCACCGCACGTTATCAATAATTCTTGGGGTTGCCCAGATATTGAAGGCTGTAACCCAAATAATTTTGACATCATGGAAGCAGCTATCAATAATTTAAAAACCGCTGGGGTTGTCGTGGTCGTTTCCGCAGGGAATTCGGGTTCAAATTGCGGCACAGTGAATACGCCAGCAGCGATTTTTGAAAATAGTTTTTCGATTGGTGCATTGGCTCAAAATGATACGATTGCAGGGTTTAGCAGCCGTGGCTTGGTTACGGTCGATAGTAGCAACCGAATGAAGCCAAATGTCGCTGCACCAGGCGTGAATGTCAAATCTTCAGTTCCTGGTAACGGTTACGCTAATTTTAGTGGGACAAGTATGGCTGGGCCTCACGTTGCTGGTTTGGTAGCATTATTGATTTCGGCTGATCCGACTTTGGCAGGCGATGTCGAACGCATCGAAACGCTTATCGAACAAACGGCAATTCCACGTACTTCGCAGCAAGATTGCGGAATAGCTTCGGGCAGTTCTATTCCGAATGCCGTTTATGGTTTTGGAACGGTGGACGCTTTGGCAGCGGTGACGGAGGTTTTGGCAAGTGGAAAAATTACGGAAGAAATTCGCTTTAATATTTATCCAAATCCAACGAGTGATATTTTTTCGATACAATATATCGGTTTTAATGCAATAGGAAATTTCGAATTATTTGCAGCTGACGGCAAACGGGTTTTGAGCCAAATGATAAATTTTGAAGGTGGCAATAAAATTCGGGAAATTAATATTTCAAAATTGACAAGCGGTGTTTATTTTTATCGTTTCTGTCATAATGAAGACTGTTTGGAAGGTCGAATTTTGAAAACGGGGGAATAGTTTTTGGTGGCAGATTGCGGATTTCGGGTGGTGAGTTTGACCGTTTTTATATAAATTATTGATACAGAAAATACTTTTTTAATTGCGTTTAAACGGTACGTTATTACAAAAGCTCGCCGCTCGAAACCTCCAACCCATAAACTCGCTCGTTACTATTTTTCAAAACTTCGTTAAGAATTATATCTTTGCGGAGTTTCTATTTTTAATAAAAAAAATATCTACTCGTAATTGTTTAAATTGATTGAAAAATCAACACCTAACAATTTAAAAATCAAACAATTACAACAATAAAATTAATATCAATTCAATGAAAGTTTGGGAAGTAATATTAGACATCTTACAGGCGACAATTCCTGCTTTAATCGTTTTTTTAACGGTTTATTTTTTATTTAAAGAATTTTTAAAAAATCAGCGTCAAATCTTTTTGATTCAAGATAGAAAAGAAGCACGAAGTGAGGTTTTGCCGTTGCGAATGCAGGCTTATGAGCGTTTAGCTTTGTTTTGCGAACGAATTAAAGTACCGAATTTAGTCTTGCGTTTAGAAGCGAATTCCGTCGCTGCAACGGATATGCGGATGGCAATGTTGATTACGATTCAGCAAGAATTCGAGCATAATCTTTCTCAGCAAGTTTATGTATCCAAAGATTTGTGGAAAGTGATTGAAGCAGCAAGAAATAATACGATTGCTTTTGTGAATGCCACTTTTGAAAACGCAGCGGAGGAAGCAACCGCAAGCGATTTCCGTTTTGCATTATTCAATAATTTGGAAAAAATGGGGGAGCAACCAATGGATACGGCATTATTAGCCATTAAAAAAGAAATTGGAAATATTTTATAATACGTTGATTATCGAACCTATGGGGTTTTAAAAACCCCACAGGTTTTTATTTAACTTAACACATCTCTCGCAAACAAAATCTTTGGTTTCCAATACGTTGAAGTCGAAATATTTTGAATCATCACCCCCTTCGAACTCGTACTGTGAATGACCGTAATCCCTTCCGAAGTATTAGAAATCACCATCGCAACGTGCGTCACTTTGCCTCTTTTACCAAAAAAAATCAAATCTCCAGGTTTTACTTTATTGACAGGAACTGGTCTTCCTTCCGTTGCTTGTACTTTTGAACTGGAAGAAATCGCTATGCCTTCGGTTTTCATCACATAACCCGTAAAACCAGAGCAATCAAAACCTTTTGGATCTTTTCCAGCATATTTATATTTCACGCCAACGTATTTTTTACTGCTTTCCGCCAAATTGTTTCTTTTTGCGGTTAACGCATCAACTTTTGTCGTACTACTACTTCCCGAACTCGCTGTTCGCAACGCATTACAGCTTGTTATTAAAAATGTCAGTGAAACGAAGAACAGTAATCTACTTAATCCAGTATTTTTCATAGTAATTTATTTTTAGGCTTAAATTTCAATAATTCAATACGTTTATAATCCATTTATTCGCAAAAAACCTACCGAAATATCGAAATTTTAAAACGTAGGAAAGATTACTATTGTTACTTTCGTCTTAATTTGACCGCTTTTTTAATAAAAAAACGTCGATATTTTGAAAATATCAACGTTTTTTAGATTTTTTAGTAAAAATAACTGCAAATTAAAAAGCCGCTCGAAACAATCGTTTCGAGCGGCTTTTTTTATAATTAACTATCCATCTATTTAAACGCATTAATTCCCGTAACATCCATTCCTGTAATCAACAAATGAATATCATGCGTCCCTTCATACGTAATCACCGATTCCAAATTCATCGCATGACGCATCATCGGATATTCGCCTGTGATGCCCATTCCGCCGTGCATTTGACGGGCTTCTCGTGCGATATTAATCGCCATGTCCACGTTGTTCCGTTTTGCCATCGAAATTTGTGCAGACGTTGCCTTTCCTTTATTTGCCAACGTTCCTAATCGCCAAGCCAACAATTGAGCTTTCGTGATTTCGGTAATCATTTCCGCCAATTTCTTCTGTGTTAATTGAAAACCAGCAATCGGTTTACCAAATTGCTCTCGCTGCATCGTATAACGCAGAGCCGAGTCATAGCAATCCATAGCCGCACCAATCGCTCCCCATGCAATACCGTAACGAGCTTTTGACAAACACGACAAAGGCCCTTTCAAACCACGAATATCTGGAAAAACATTTTCTTTCGGAATCCGCACATCTTCAAAAACCAACTCGCCCGTAACCGAAGCACGAAGCGACCATTTTCCTTTAATTTCGGGGGTTGTAAAACCTTTCATGCCTCGTTCGACGACCATTCCACGGATTTGACCGCTTTCGTCTTTCGCCCAAACCACGGCAACATCTGCAATCGGTGAATTCGTAATCCACATTTTTGCACCGTTCAAAATATACGAATCACCATCTGCTCGAATATTCGTTACCATGCCACTCGGATTTGAACCATGATCAGGCTCTGTCAAACCGAAACAGCCGATAAATTCACCAGTTCCTAATTTTGGTAAATATTTACGTTTTTGAGCTTCCGAAGCATATTTATAAATCGGATACATGACCAAAGAGCCTTGAACCGAAGCCGCTGAACGAACGCCAGAATCCCCTCTTTCCAACTCTTGCATGATGATTCCATAAGCGATTTCGTCCATGCCGCCGCCGCCATATTCCGTCGGCAAACTTGGGGCAAAAGCACCGATTTCGCCCAATTGTTTCATCATTGCTTTCGGGAAAACCGCCTTATCCGCACAATCCTCAATAATCGGACTCACCTCTTGTTTGACCCATTCTCTGACTGCATCACGAGCCAGAATATGGTCTTCGTCTAACAATTCATCAATATTATAATAATCGTGATTTTGGAATAAATCAGTCTTTGCCGCTCTTTGCAACGTGTGCATTTCGTTTTCTAATAAAACACCCATATTTTTAGTTTATTTGTTTATTTGTACTAATTAATCAACCAGCCAAGTAACTTAACACCTTATTACCTCAAAAGTATTGCTTATTTTGGAATTTTATAGCAATTTAGAATTAATAAAAATTACACAATGGTATTATTTTTTGTTAAAATATTCACAATGTGAAATTAATAAAAAAAATGTCCCATCGATTTTCAAATATTTAAAAATTGACAAGACGTTTTTTTTATTTTTAAAATACTGCCAAATGAGAAACATCAAGTTCTCAGGACAGGCTGCCAACTTTTATCCCTGCGTTTTCAATTCCGCTCTTGCTGCTGCTTTTTGTGCTTTTCGTTTTTCCTTCACATCTTCCTCTTTTGCTTCAATTTCCGTATAAGCCTCAATAATATCTTTCACCAAACGGTGACGAACCACGTCGGCAGAAGTTAATTTTACCACACCGATTCCGTCAATTTCACTCAACCGATCCAAACCTTGTGCTAAACCAGAACGCTGATGACGGGGTAAATCAATTTGCGTCATATCGCCCGTGATAACCGCTTTCGCACTTGGACCTAAACGAGTCAAAAACATCTTTAACTGTTGCGGTGTCGTGTTTTGGGCTTCGTCTAAAATGATAAAAGCATTATCCAAAGTTCGTCCACGCATAAAAGCTAACGGTGCAACTTCTATCGTTCTGTTTACCAAAAATTGATTGAGTTTTTCAACTGGAATCATATCATCCAGAGCATCGTAAAGCGGACGCAAATACGGATCAACTTTATCTTTTAAATCTCCTGGCAAAAAACCCAAATTTTCACCAGCTTCGACCGCAGGACGAGTCAAAATAATTTTCTTGACCAATCTATTTTTTAATGCTCTTACAGCAATTGCAACGGCGGTGTACGTTTTCCCCGTTCCCGCAGGCCCAATTGCAAAAACCACATCATTTGCTTCCGTAGATTCAAAAAGCAATTTTTGATTTTGCGTTTTCGCCTTTATAGGTGTTCCGTCACGACGATAAACGATAACGTTATCATTGTTTCGAGAGCTAATCCGATTTTCAAAAGGATTTTTGCCATCTGCGATTTCTTGAACATCTTGAATACTGATAGAATCCTCTTTTTTCAAACGACGAACCATCATTTCAATTTTATCCTTGCAACGTTGCACCTCTTTTTTATCGCCAGCAATTTTTAACTTTTCTCCTCTTGATGTGATTTTTAAATTCGGAAAAGCCTTTCTAATCAAGTTAAGTTTTGCGTCTTTATCACCGTATAATTCAAATAAATCGACGCTGTTTATAGTTAGTTCTATTTCGCTCAAAATTTATATTTAGTTTTTTTAATAATAAAGTTTTAGATTTTGGACGTTAGATTTTAGATAAAAAAAACGACCTTTTACGAATCTGACAAGTATAATAAAGAATTGGTATATCTTAATGCTTTCCAGTCCTAATTTTTAAAATTTTTTAAAAGCATTTATAAAAAATAGTTTAAAACGAAAATAGTTTATCGTTCATCATTTATCGTTTAAAACAACGCTTATTTTCCTTGCAAAATACAAGATTATTTGTAAAAATACTTTAGGTAAATTGATTTGTGTAAAATATATAATATAATAAAAAATTAAATATTTCAATAATATTACGAATTAAAGTAGGTTAATCCCTTGACTTTTAACATTTTTGTATGCTGTTTTATAACATCATCATTTTATAAAACGAACAATCAAACAATTAAACGCATCAAAATTTTATGGCAATTGTTACTTTAACAACTGATTTTGGCTTGACGGATTATTATGTTGGCGTAGTAAAAGGTGCGATTTTATGTCAAAATCCTACTCTAAATATCGTTGATATCTCTCATAACGTCAAAACTTATGATATCGTTCAGGCTTCTTTTATTATTAAAAATGCCTACAAAAGTTTCCCGAAAGGAACGATTCACATTATTAGTATTAATAACTTTATTGATACGCCAGAAGGCTATTTGGCGATTAAATACAAGGATTATTATTTTATCGGACCAGATAATGGTTTATTTTCGTTAATTTTTGAGCAATTGCCCGAAGAGGTTTATTATTTAGATTTTGAATCGGAAGCAAAATTTCCATTAAAGCAAGTTTATGCAAAAGCGGTCGGACACATTGCAAATGAACAACCTTTTGAGGAAATTGGAACAAAAGCCTTGAATATTCAAGAACGAATTACGCTACAACCAGTCGTCAGCAAATCGCAAATTCGGGGTTCGGTGATTCACATTGATAATTACGAAAATGTCATCGTTAATGTGCCACAAGTTCTTTTTGAACAAGTTGCGAATAGTCGAAATTTTGAATTATATTTCAAACGTTACGACCCAATTAAAGAAATATGTTTTCGTTATTCCGATGTTCCTGTCGGAGAAACGCTCTGCTTATTTAATTTAACTGGATATTTAGAAATATCCGTAAATCTCGGTAAAGCAGCTTCTTTACACAGTTTA